>Ga0214543_1004013_pt1 | contig 28183 bp, 15 predicted proteins | sample CNSS2metaG_FD_160094 | JGI IMG/M metagenome (GOLD analysis project Ga0214543, IMG submission 160094) | Root nodule microbial communities from cowpea collected in UCLA plant growth center, Los Angeles, California, USA - CNSS2 | ecosystem: Host-associated > Plants > Roots > Nodule | place: USA... | reverse complement strand
CTTTTTTGTGGTGTTTGTTGTGGATGATCCTCATTTTGACAGAATTTTTAAATAATTTTCATTTTTATCGAATGTTTAAAATAATCATCATTTTTGCAATTCGTGTTTTATTTTGTTTTTTTTTTTCTGTGATACTGTTTAAATCAGTAACGGAGCACTGCACAAGTGACATTGTTTGTACATTACGTGTGTTAGGTGTGTGTTAGGTGTACTGTGCTCCGTTACTAATTTGAACAACGTCACAAAAAAGACCAAATAAAACACATATATTGTGCAAAAATGAATATTATTTTAAACATTCTGTCAAAATGAGGACCATCCACAACAAACACTACGAAAATGGGACGAAAATGATATTTAAACCTTTTCAAAAAGAAGTTGAATTGAAAAAGAAGTTGAATTGAATGAAGATGAAGATGATTTGGATTTTTCAATCTTATTTCTTGAATATAAGAAAAAAAAATCTATTAGAAGATAAATATATACAATAATATTATAAAGTTTAAATATTTATTTGAAAAGTTAGTGAATTCTGATTTTGAGAATTGTTTTTATATTTATGCGGGAAAAGGTACGAGGATGTGGGCAAATTTACCACACGTTCAATTTCCTTTCGAAATTACCTCTCATTTTAAATTAATTATGGTAAATATTAAATCGTATGTTGACGACTTTATATTGAATAAATCGTGAGAAAAATGTATGACTTCTTAATGATATGATACGACTTTTAAATTTGTGTTTAATATTCTAATCTATCCGTCAAACTTGTTTAATTAAATTAAAACTCACGATAATCTATATTTTAATGAAGTCGTGCAGTTTTTATTAAGGATCGAAATTTGGGACAAGCTAGCGGACTGACTTGCAAACTCGCATAAAAAAAATGTAGATATGAATTAGGATGTTGAACTCGTTGGTTCGTATAGGTCTGAAGTTCGAATGGACTAAAGGCGGAGGTGGGGCAGAGCAAGCTGACTCGTTAACCCGCTTACAAAATTAAATATTTTTATTTTTTAGTTCTCACATCATTCATCATGATGTTTCTATAAGTTCTTTTTATTATTATTATTGTTGTTGTTGTTATTATTATTATTATTATGTTTATGTATAATCATTGTATATAAGATAATAATTTTACTTCTTGAATATGTAATATTTTTTTATACATTTCTAAGTATATGTCTTGTAAGGTGACATGTTGATATTGTACTTTACCTATAATCTTCGTTGTTATTGTTTCTTGGCTTTGATTAGGTAAACTAATTAGAATTATTTTGATAAAAAATGAATATCAATTGTTATGGAAAATAAAAAAAAAAATTATTTTACTCATCAGAAATGTAGGTCAGCCCACAGGCCCCGGACCAACCCGTAGGAAGAGACAGGTCAAAAAAGTAAACCTGATATTAAACTGTGGGGTCGGCCCCACAGTTTGTAGGCGATAGATCTACTCCGATATGTGACGAATCTGCTCTGATATGTGTCGCAGGTATCAGATCTTGTAAGTGACAACGCAGTAACAATTTGCACAATGACAGTGAGGAGCAAGGATGATGGAGAAGTTGGAAGAAACCCTACTAAAATCTGTTCATCTCATATTTCTTGGATAAACTCGCATCCATTCACATTTATCCGAATCTGAAATGACCTGAACCCGCCTTACCCGGAGACATAAACAGTTGGATATGGATTTCAAAATATTACAATCAGATTGTGATGGATTGGCCTTGTTGGACCCGAATCCGGCCCAACTCGACCATTGCTCACCCCTACAGGTTGTAATATCTTTTGACCTTTCAAAGCTTTCATGTCATCATGAATCCACCTAATTATTGAATTGGCTCTTGGTCTTATTCTCCTCACCAATGTCATGGACTTTGATATTCACATCATTCCCTTCCTCTAAAGAAATATTTGTAGGTAATTCCAAAGCTTCATTATCTGCACTAAAAGGAAATAAATGATTTTTCTTAATGATGTGTTTGAATGAGACAATTTAAGAGCACAATTCATTTATTTGAAGAATTTGAATTTCTTTCAAGAAAATTTCAAGGAAAATGACATGTTTGGATGAAAAAATTAAAAGAATTTTGAAATTAAAATTTTTTAGGAAGGTATTTCAAATAACTAAAATAGTAGAATTTGAAATCCACTAAAAAAAGAAGGAAACTAAAATTCTCCAAGTTGTGAAATTGCTCATTGGTTAGGACGTAAAAAGTTCACAAGTCCAAAAAGTCGAGTAAGGTCAAGCAGAAGGTCGAGACAAGTCAATTTGGGTTAAAGATTGAGTCGGGTCGGGTTAGGCCGAGACACAGGTTGAGCCATGCCAAGGGACAACCAAGACGGCTTGGACCGAAGGTCAAGCCGAGTTGGCTTAAGCCGAAGGTCAAGACAAGATAACTCTAAACTGAGTCGATCCGGCCAAAGGTTGAGCCTAGTCGACCTGTGTCGCAGGTCGAGTCGAGTTGACCCTGAGTAAAGATCGATTTAGGTCGGTCCAGATCAAAGGTCGAGTCGAGTTGGCCTAAACACAAGGTTTAAACTAATCTACCCTAGTTGAAGGTTGAGTCGAGCCAACTCGGGCCGAATCAGTTCAAATATGCCAAGGTTGAATTGTTTTTGAATTGACCTAGGTCGAACCAGTTGAGATCTCGAGTTAACTTTAACCAAAAGTCAAGACAAGATGTACCAAATTAAAAGTCGTGTTAAGTTAATTTAGACTCAAATGTAGAGTTGAGTTTGTCGTAAAATATAAATTAAATTACTTCATCCAAACAAGAAAATTGAAATAAAAAATATTTCAATTACTTCATCTAAACAAACTGTTTAAGATTTGAGGGAATTCAATTACAAGTAATTCAATTTTTATGTATTTCAATTTCTTGAAATTGTTGAAATCTCTCATTCAAATACAAGGTAAAAGTATTACTCACACTATACTTACTTGAGAGATAATTGTGTAGCCATTGTTATTCATTTTTACTAACACTTGAAAAGGTTCATCTTCTTTAGGCTGGAGCTTGGATTTTCTTTGTTCATAAAAGCTTTATTTCCTCAAGTGTACCTAGACCCAATCTTCATAATTAAAGATTACTTGTTGTCTTCCTTTGTCGGCTTGTTAGGAATAACCTTCAATTTTCCATTCAATTGACTTATTCATGTAGCCTTTTTAGAGAGATAACATTGTCATGTGCACCTTTATTCCTTAAAATAGAAATATTAGGCATAGATAACAATCTAATGGTGTTAAAGGGTTTGGCCTTTAAACTAAACTACATTAAAATCATATATTTAAAACTCTTTACTCCTAAAATAAAATATTTTAATAATAGTTTATATTTTTTTGATGATTTGTAAGTGATATATAATATTAATGAGAAAATTTAAAATGTTAATTATAAATAAAGACATATTTAATTTATTTTATATTTTAGTTTAAAATTTTGAAAATTAAGGATGACAATACGGGTTGGATCATCCCATTGTTGTCTATTCTACATTTGTCTCCAAAAGATATGCCGAGCTCATTCACCCCATATAAAAAATACAAACTAACTTTTTTGACTCACTTAACATAATATTTGGTTTGCGAGTCTGGATCAATTTGCATAAAAATCGTTTAATTTTGTTATTTTAAATTAACAAATATATTACATTGTGTTCAAGAAAAAGAAAAGTATAATTTAAACATGACCAATAAAATATTACTACAAATTATAATTCTATTTTAAGTTCAAATAACATTATTACTTAGTCACCTTAAAGATAACCTAATTTATGTTACTAACGAAGTCAAACCATATCAATGACTTGTTTTATGATTAATAGAAGTGGAACACATATCCAATAAGGAGGTGATACCAATCTCATCTACATGTTCCAACCATTTAATTTAACGGTGCTAAAATACCAACCAATTTAGAAAGAAGATAAGAAAATATCTTATATCCATGCTGACCTACCAAACATATCCCCACACCGTTTATTTATTCCTATCAACACTACTTTTGGTACGACTCATCCCTTCTTCAATACAAACAATATAAAGATTTTAAGCACGAGAAAAAAAAAATCCAAATAAAAGATTAAAAATATTAATTTACCGAACTAAGAGAGTCTCTGAACCCTTGAATACCCTATCAAATAACTAACATTCTCACTCCTACCAACTAATCATTCATCACTTTCCACATTTAATTAATCTAATCATGTTTACCAATCTAACCAACCTCGACTCTTAATTCTCAACACTAACACCTTTTTCCCATTAAATAATGGGTAATGAGATCTGAGTCAAAAACGTTTCCCACTATCATATAGAGAATTAGGTCCATTAATTAATTGCAAAAACCTTAAAGTACCCAAATGTTTATGATTTAATTTGACCTACCAATCCAGTTTCGGTAAATAGCAGTGACAAGTGTCCGTGGATCTGCGTCAAGACAAGTGAAATAGTGATCCAGTGCGATGAGATCCACAGAAGGTGCAAATTGCGTACGTGTCAAATTGTGTTGGAATGAACGTGTGTGTCCCATTTTTCTCAATTCCTATTCATTTGTTCCACTTTTCCACTGTGTAGGGTATAATGCAAACCGACAAAGGCCCACTGGGCCCCATGCAGCCCATTTAGGGGTAAAAAAGTGCAAAAACTCTATAATTGGCAACCCGGTAGGGCCCACGCTCTCACCATCAAACCAATCCCGCGATCCCGTGAAATAAGTGTATCACATGGTAGAGTCAATGGGAGAGTGCCACGTCAGTAACCACATCACCGTTTTGAACACCGCTTTGTGGCACACGATAAGGTTATCCTTCTCTCATTGGCTGATTGCATCCACGTGGATTTCACTTTTCTTGCGCACTTTATGTACCTGCCGTCATTTCTGGATCGTATCCGATTCATTTTTTTCCTACCCGGGTCGGGTCTATTCACAAGTGAAAACTCTAAGCCACATGCTGATTTATTTCGTATCATTTGTTGTAATTGTATTATAAAAACATTTTTAATCTTTCGTCACTCATTTGGTAGATTATTTAGATTATGGAAATTAAAAAAATTAAATTCTAAACAATATGACAATGTTGTAATCTTCCTATAATTATTAAGTTGAAACGAGAATATTAACTAATATAAATAATGTAAAACTTATTAGATGATAGAACATAAACAATGTAATCATTTCAAACATTTACAAATTATTTGCAATAAAAATATAATTTTACAATTTCAATGCATAACAATTTTCTTAATATTGTAATTGCTTTTACCTTTTTCAATAATATTAATTTACTAATTTAATTCTAAAAAAATATTTATATAAAAAATCATAGATGGTAGAGTTGAAAATATGGACATGATTATACCATACTCATCTTATTAATCTGCGTAATGTGTCCGTCGCCTTTGTTAAAAATACTAATCTTACCAACATCGAAAATTTTACTCACAAATATTTGGAATGTGACTTTTTTTTGTTTCATCCATAATAATTTTAAACACATATACTAAAATAGAATTTTTATTTTAAAGTATAATATAAACAAATAACATTGTAAAATATTATTATAAATACATTTATAAAAAAAAACATAATAAAGTATAAGTTGAACTAAAATTATTATTATTATTTAAACAATTTCATTTCAATAAATTTAAATATAACATAAATATATAAAAGAAAATTATGTAAAAACAATGGTGCTATCCACACTATATAATTAATTTAACGTATACAAACTTTGTTTGACCTTTTTTATAATTACTATGTCCTAAAATACTTTCAAAAGAATACGAAAAAAAAAATTAATAATAGAATTAATTAATTAAGCTATTGACGAGGAATATATATATATATATATATATATATATATATATATATTTTTTTTTTTTGTGAAAAATAAAAAAAAGTTTAATGTTTATGTAATTTATATTTATATAAATTTGTAACAATTTCTTAAAATAAGAAGACTTATTTAAAATTTTGAAAATTTATTACAATTATATTTATTTATTAGAATTAAATTATTACATTCAATGAAAATTAAATGTTACTTAATATATTAACTAAAATGGTTTTATATTTGTTACAATCATATTCATTTATTAACATTAAATTATTGAATTTGATAAACAAATTACATTCAATAATTAATTAATATTATATTAATAGCATTGGCTAAATGTTTTGATTATGAGTTTTTAATGGCAATTGTAATTTTACTTAAAATGATTAAATATGTTGTTGTCCCTCAAGTTTCAGTAAAATCTGGAATTAGTCTCTCTTCAAAAATTTTTACCAATTTAATCTTTTATTTTTAAAAATATGTGAATTTAGTCATTTTAATCAACTTTTGTTAAGTTGACCTGAGGTTTCAAGCGCATTTTATGATAGTATTTGAATTGTTTACACCGTTTGACACATTTTTCGCTTCAATGTTAATTCAATTATTATAATAAAATGCGTTTAAAATGTTAAATAAACTTAATAAAATTTGGTAAGAATAATTAAATTCACGCATTTTTAAAGAGGAAAGACTAAATTGGTATAAAGTTTTGAAGAGAGACTAATTTCAAAAACTTAAGGAACCAAACACATATTTAACCCTTATTTAAATAACGAGAGAGATGCATGATTAACTATTGGAGGGATGTGTATTTTCCTACATAAAAGAGAACCATGTGGATAATATATATATATATATATATATATATATATATATATATATATATTATTAATTTTATCTTTTAAAGAAGAGAATTATACTTAGTTTCTTTAATTTTATATAAGTTCAAGAATCAATTTTTTTTATCATATTTAAAAATAATAAAGGTTAAATATACTTTTTAGTTTTTATATTTTTAATTTGACACTTATTTTTATCTTAAATTTTAGTATATTTTAGTCCAAAATTTTCAAAATAAATAATATAATCATTTTAATTTAATTATATTAATTTTTTTTAACATATTAAATATATTTTTAGTTAATTTTGACCTTTTAACGCATTTCAATTCAAATATTAAAAACATTATTTAACAAGAAATTTTTTTATATAATTAAATTAAAAAGATAATATTTCTTTATAAGAAATTTGAAAATCAAGACATAATGAATTAAAAATAAAGATAAATTTTAATTTTGAGTAAATTTAAATTTAAAAAATATATTTAACTCAAATAATAAAAATACTATTCCATTTTTGTGTTCACCCTTTTTGATAACTTATTTTACTTTTTAAACTGCACAGTATAATTAATAGTATTAATTTTCTACATGTAAAACTGTATAGTTAATAAATGTGATTTAATTTCGTATTCAATATTTTTTCTGGCATTTCTTTATGAAATTTTTATTTTTACCAAGAAAAATAAAAGCTCACTCCAAAAGCAAAATGCGGGTATGGAGCTGGGAACCCGACCCACTATAAATGTGAGTAGCTTACGTTGAATTGATACACAGAAGGCTCCAAAGAACAAACTATTGTAACAAGAGGCGTGTGAGACTCAGAACCAGACAGTTCTGTCGTGTCACACAAGAGTGTGGTCTCAAATGCCGTAAGAGAGATTAGCACAGCAAAGAGAGAATTACCCTTTAACAAAAGGGGCACACTTTTTTTCCTTTTTCTTTTTAAAAAAGGAAGAAACAAAAAGACGAGCAAAAAAATAGTATTAAGACTCTGGAAGAGTGGAGAGAATTTGGTGGGTCATATCATATGGTGAGTGTAAGAAATTGCTCTTTAGTGGCCGTTGTTAGTTTTTGCTTCTTCCATGATGTTGATGCGTCCAACCATTTTTTCAATTAATGGGAACCTCTCCTGAGTGGGTCACAGCAGCACCACCCAACACAGGTGTTTGTGTGTGCCTGCATTTTTTTTTATATCTTTTCATTCATGCTCTTTCTCTAAGAGGTTGGATTTTCGTGTAGGTTAGGAAATATAGTACGTAGATACATAATATGTTTGACCAACTTCATAATTTAGTGCTGTTTTGGTGTTGGAATGAATGAATGGATGAAAAGTCGTAGCAAACACTGTTTGTTGGCTGGTGTTTTCTCTGGTGACAGTTGTAACTCATTTGTTTTCTACCGGGGGGAGGGGGTGTTGTTTGGATTTGGATCTTCATTAGGTGTGTTTTTGTAATCTTGTTGTATCTGATCAAAAGGGTTTTTCCTGTTTTGTGTTGTTTTATGTTTTTGTCTTGTTTTAGGTTGATGTCACTGTGATACTGAATAAGATGTTTGTTTTTTGTCCAGTCACAGATATCTTTGGTAGACCAAGTTTTGCGGCTGCTGTCTGAGACTTGCATGGAAATAGAGGCAATTGTTTTTGCGTGATTTGCCGGTGTCTTCAATTTAGTGGTTCTCTGAAGGATAACTATTTGAGAAAAGGAAGTGAAGGAGGAAAGAAGCTCCACGAGCAAGTTTCAAGAACACAATTGTATAGTCATGTCTGTGACATTACTATGGGTTGCTTCCTTCCCTGGTTTGGAGGTTTCGCGTTCCCCCGGGTTATTTGATTCTATCCAACATGCGAAGTTCTTGGATTCTTCGAAGGTTATGTCTCAAGATTATGGGTCGATTAGAGCGAAGGATAGGGAGAGGAGATGGAGATTTTACTCTTTGAGTACAGACATGAAGTATGCATGTGTTGGACGGTCTGGCTTAGAACGTGCTAGCAACTTCCCTATGGTAGCGAATGTGCTAGCAAACCCAGCAGCTGGAGAAGTGGCTGTTTCATCAGAGCAGAAGGTCTATGATGTGGTGTTGAAGCAGGCATCTTTGGTTAAGAGGAAGTTTGGCTCTATGGGTGAAATTGATGCAAGACCAGATATTGCTCTGCCTGGGAATTTGAGTTTGTTGAGTGAAGCATATGATCGTTGTGGAGAAGTTTGTGCAGAATATGCTAAAACATTTTACCTGGGTTAGCTTTCTCTTATCCTTCCTTCATGTGAGGATGTCAACCTCAGATTTCATTTGGGTTTGTGGCATGGTTTGAGTCCAATTTACATGGGTTTTTGTCTTTGCAGGAACTCTCCTAATGACTCCCGAAAGACAAAGAGCTATTTGGGCAATATATGGTGAGTGATCATGCTTATTTGGTTAGGATTGCTTTCTCTTACAGTATTGTAGGAATCACCTCAAGCAGGCACTTTTTAGGAAGACTTTTCACAAACTGTTATTGAATTGAGACATATTGTAACAACAAAATTTTTTGGTTTTAGAATACCCTAAGATGGGTTTTTTTACTCAGTTTCGGTCCAAACTCCATATCTGATTGCAGTATCTGACTTAGAAGTTAAAAGGGCAAGAGAAAAGTTTTGGTCATCAGAAAGCATGTTGACTAATTATACATACTTGATCAAATCTTTTTTGAACTTTCAGGGTAGTTTATGTTTGAAACAAGAACTAGCAGACTTGTTTCGCTCTAGGTCTTCAGGCTTGAAAATCTGGTTGTTTGAATGTTTGAATGAGTCCTCAAAAATTGAAAAAATCTGTGTATGTTCCTTCGAAACTTCAAAGGAATCCGTGGCAATGTCCATTCCTTGGTGAAACTAAATCATTGCATGAAAATGTATCTGACCAAATATGTAAATGAGAACTTAATCCTCCTATGTACACTATAAATTGACAAACCTTTAAGGTGAATCAATAATGAAGCTTTCTCCTTCAGATGATAAAATTGCAAAAGCACAATTGTCTTACTTTAATCTCTGACCAATGCTTAAATTGTTAGATAACCAAAATTGGAAGGATATGGGTAAACTGTGTTATGGATTCCTTGGTGAATAAAATCTGCTTGTGCTTTATCTTGTAATGTATTGCTATCTTTTGTCAGATGATCGTGCAAGACTGTAAGATGATCGTGCAAGACTGTAAGAACAATTGCCTTGTATTGATCCCTGTTTTTCAGTGTGGTGCAGGAGAACAGATGAACTTGTTGATGGCCCTAATGCTTCTCAAATTACACCAGGTGCTTTGGATAGGTGGGAATCAAGACTGGAAGAACTTTTTCAGGGTCGTCCATTTGATATGCTTGATGCTGCTTTATCTGATACAGTTGCCAGATTTCCTGTTGATATCCAGGTACGGATCCATTTCCTTAATCATTTAAGATATTTTCCGGAAATTCATCGCTAATCTTTGCACAGACATATGTCATGTAATATGAATTGTGTGTGTTTTAAAACATTTCAATCTATGCACAGACATATGTTATGTCCGAATCAGAGTTCTTAACTGCTCATGATACTAATCTGTTTGTTTCTTAATTTCAATTCTGTACTACATTTCAATCTTGAGTCCTTGGAGAAAAAACTTATATAGCGGTTGCACGTTTTGAAATTCTGTTTAAATTTTTCTGAGAATATCACTGCTTGTCTTTGCTATAAAATCCTGTAAACCGCCAAGGTATTTCAGGTGCCCCTCAAATCCATTAATCATGTTTTATTACATATAATAAACTTGAGTTTAATAGTTCATCTTCATTTTTAGAGAACATATTTTTCAACTCTTTTATTCATGTCCATGCAGCCATTTAAAGATATGATAGAAGGAATGAGAATGGATCTTAAGAAGTCGAGATACAAAAACTTTGATGAACTATATCTTTACTGTTACTATGTTGCTGGGACAGTCGGTATAATGAGTGTTCCAATCATGGGCATTTCTCCATATTCACAAGCCACAACTGAGAGTGTTTACAATGCTGCCTTGGCCCTGGGAATTGCAAATCAGTTAACAAACATCCTCAGAGATGTTGGAGAGGAGTAAGTCCGTAAATACTCATGTTTTATTCAAGTCTTTAGAAAAATTTGGAAGAAAATACTCGTAGAATCAAGATTGTGAAGTTTACTTGTCTCACTGTGGTATTGTCCATTATACCATTATATGTCAATGTCTAACTTTATTTTTTGATGATTATGAGATGCATATCCCCTTATTGAGACACAGGATAGCTGGACTCTATTGTCTCCAAAAAAAAAAAACATAAATAAATAAAAGCAGATGTATACTAGATGCTGTATTTAGTATTAATGTTCAACATCAGCAAGTCTTTCTGTTAGTCCTTTTCTGGACTTGTAAAAACTTATGTAGGAGTTATTTTTATTGTTAACACACCAGTAAGCCTTTCATGCTATGTCTGGTTTGGGTTTCAGGATGTTTTTATTCTTTCTCCGGTCCATAAAACTTGAATATGCTTCTATGTGATTTGTTAGAATTTACTACTCTGTGGTGTCTAACATGATTAGGTAGAGAAAAGAAAAATAGGTGGCTGAAAAATGAAAAATTATAGTGGAACTAATACCAAAATATGCTTCAAGGATACCTTGTTAGTTTATTCTGATGCTGATTTCAAGAATGAATCTGCATCATAATTTGGTTATACCCTTTTCATTTTCAACAGTGCCAGCAGAGGAAGAGTGTATCTACCTCAAGATGAGTTGGCTCAAGCAGGGCTCTCAGATGAAGACATATTTGCTGGTAAGGTGACAGACAAGTGGAGGAACTTCATGAAGAGCCAAATAAAAAGAGCTAGAATGTTTTTTGATGAGGCAGAAAAGGGAGTGACGGAGCTCAATGAAGCTAGCAGATGGCCGGTATGAGATTCCAACATATATAATTTTATAAAACCTTTTCTGTGCTTGAGATTTTAAGAATAATCATCAATTCATCCTTGAAGTATTTTCCTCTCTCCTAAATGGTCCCTAAAGTAATTTAAGTATTAGAAATCAAGATTCATAGTCTGCAAAATTTGAAAATCCCTTCAAAATGGTCCTCGGAGGATATAGTAAAATATGTTAACACAGGAGGAATCAAAGTGATGGATATTCCATACTCAGGGAATCATTTCAGTACTTTAATTGTTTAGGGACTACTTAGTAATCCTTGAAAGATCAAATTGTTGGTTTATTCAAATTTTAAAGGGGACACACATGCAAAACCTTTTCAGAATCAATGGGGGTGGGCCTGTGGAAGCTTGACGAAACATGTTCTTGGTCAAAATATTTGTTTAACAATGATAGTCACACACAAATATAAAAATCTGAACTTTAATCCAAGAGATAAAGCTTTGCAGTCAGTGTCAACAAAGAAATATATTTATAATTGGTTATGCTGTTAGGTATCTGTATACGAGTCTGTAGCATGTTCTAATGGAGTGACGTCATTGTAACCACATTTTGCCAATATAATAACAGTGTAAAGTTGAATGTGGACTAATAAATTTTCTAGGGCTACCCAAGTGAGAATACACACACTCCTAGAAAGATTATGGCAATTCTAGAACCAAAATGGAAAAAGGTGAAGCCTTTCATGCATTATTTAAGTACTTTGACGTGTGAACTCAAAAGGGTTGTGTGGGATTTGTAGGTTTGGGCGTCCTTGCTGTTGTATCGCCAGATTTTGGACGAGATTGAAGCTAATGATTACAACAATTTCACCAGAAGGGCTTATGTGGGCAAAACCAAGAAGTTTCTTTCCTTGCCAGTGGCTTTTGCTAGATCTATGGTTCCTCCATCAAAAGTACTATCTCCTGTAATGAAAACCTAAATCCAATGCCATATAGTGTTATGTGGAAGAATGGATTTAGGAGAGCCACAGAAAATGCAAAAGCACAATTTGTATATAGTCAAATAAGGCATAATTTTAGTTAATATTGGATTTTGATATTGATGTTCCCCTTTTTATGAAAAAGAAGTTTGGATTAATATGTTGTCTTTATCTTTTTATTTATTTTTTGGTATAGTTCACTTTGATGCTAGTTATGAATTATTTGAACCGACCCACGTTTTCGTTCTTTATTGTTACTATTATAATTGGAAATTGGCTAAACTTTACTGAAAGGTCTTTCCAAATTGACAACCATTACTTTGTAGTGTTTCAATTAAATAATAACTTCATGAAAAAGCAACTTATATTTTAGATTAAAAATAATTTAGTTGGAATATTTGAATATTTCTAATGAATATTATTTGATTATAACACCCCAGCATAATGAGATGTATGAAAAAATGAGAGGTTTTAAAATATTTTCTTAGGCAACCGAGTCAATAGCAGAAAGAAACTACAATTATAAATACCAGAAACATAAAATGTGAACTTCCTCTTTATGGTAATCAAAATAGTGACTATAACTAATTTTTTTATATAACTATGGATACAATAAAAGGTTTGCAGAAACATAAAAAAGTAGAATGTGAACACTTTCGATTTTATGTATAAACATAAGTTATAAAAATATTTTAATTTTCAGTAATTATATTAATTTTTATAATAAAAACACTTCCAATTTTACATCATGTATGGTTTACGTTTATTGTAGACCAGGAAACTAAAAAATTGATTAACCAACATAATAAAACAAAGGATAAGTGAGATAAGAAAATGCATACACAAAAATAATTACAAAAATTCTTTCACTTAAATAATCTTATAAAGTCACAATCAAGTTATGCTGAAAGTTATTTGACTGATGGAAAATTGATAAATTGTTTTAAAAGATACACTCTTGAGAAGTTGCATGAAATTTGGAGAATGTTTTAATTCGTCAAACTTGTTACACAGAACAACATATCAAACAGGCCTATTAGCTCAGCTGGTTAGAGCGTCGTGCTAATAACGCGAAGGTCGCAGGTTCGAGACCTGCATGGGCCATAATTCAGTTTTTATTTACAGTGTCTTGATAAGATGACGTGGCAGAATACAGACCGTTGATTCAACGGGAGCGACGCGCAGATTCGATGTAGTCTTGAAGGGCTTTGACTTGCTCTTCGGAAGGGGGTGTTTGGTTGTTCTTGATGGATCTATGGACATCATAGGTTGTCGATGCAAAGAACAGAAGCCTGTAACGTTTAGGTTTGCACGTTTAAGCGCGTTTATAACGAACAATTTAACGGAATTAGGATCTATTAGAACTGAAATTCACTAGAAAATTGAATTGAATTAGAACGTATGCATACATACCCAGAAGCAAAAAGTATAATCTGGCTCGGGAAAACGTGTTTGCCGAAGATCCTCATCGTACTGTTTATTGTCTGGGTCGCTGTTCGACGCGCTTCTTGCTCCTTTGTCTCCAACCAAACGCAAAAAATGCGTGCAACTGATTATTTATTATTACTTTTTGTTTGTGTTTATTAAACTTTTTGGCTTGGGTCAAGGGTAAGGGGAAGTTTCTTACTGCACCCCATTTTTTCCACCTGCACCCTAAAAGGGGCGATGAAATGTTCATTGTACCCTTAATGTAAAAATAAATAAAAACATATTTTTTCTTCTCCTTTAATAGCGGCACACCCTCCCTCTCGAGATCTCTTGTGATTTTCTGCCTAAAGTCAATGTGCATGATCCCTTTGCCAGTTTCAGGAACTGCTTACAGAGTGGTTGTTCTGTTGCATTCATGGATAACACTCTTGCTTTTCGTATACTATAGGATATTAATTTATAGAGATAATTAGTTTTACTTTATAATCCTTAAGTTTAATGGTTAGAGAATATTTAGTTTTGGTTAATTTTTCTTGCATCGTATAAAAAACTTGTTGCACTCCCTTTCACTTTGGAATGTAACACAAGGAGACTGATAAAAATTTTTATAGATCGTAATTGTTGTGGTCAATATTGCATGTAACAAAGGTAAATCGAACCTAGAGAGAATTTGTAGTTTTGAGAGCTAAACATTATTAGGTTTGGATAATTTCTTTATAATTACTCTTAAGAGAGAGAAAAAAAAAAACGAAATGAATTTCTCTATGAATAAAAGTTAGCTTTGGTGATATTTTACCATGGTTTAAGTTGAACTACAATGTGCAATTACTCTAAACAACAGCAACTCATTCTGCTGAGCATTGTTCTCATTTTCAAGAACAGGAAGGTACACAAATCACATTCTAGAGATTTGAAGAGGTATAGTAGTTTCAAACATTTCATGCCTAACAGCAGGAACCAGAGGGAGATTTTCTCTGTGGCCATGTTTCTGCAGAAGATGTCTCTGACAATTTTCAGCAGCCATGACCCCAGCAGAGTAAGCTCCATGCACAGATCCCTGGTGATCATCCATGCTCACAGCTTCTCCACCAAAGAATACATTTCCCAATGGTGCACGAAGCCTCTCATACACATCATCTGGTTTCCCAACTAAATCACATGCATAACAGCCAAGAGAGTTTGGATCTGTTCCCCAATGTGACACAAGATATTGAACCTGCAATAGTCATCAAAACTCAAAATCCATGATCATGAAAGTGGATATAGAGAAACACATGGCATGAGAGGTGAACTTACAGGCCTAGAAGCATGAGGAAACATGTTCTTGAGCTTTTGCATTACAAAATTTGCAGCTGATTCATCAGATAGCTTTTCAAGATCATAAGCAAACCTTCCAGCAGCCATATACACAAGAATTGGATGACCTGTTGCTTTGTGGAGATTGAGAAAATAACCACAGGCATAAGAGGTGGGTGCCACCATGCCCAGAACTTCTACATTAGGCCAAAATACTCTATCAAATCTTAGGGCAACTTTGTTCTCATTTCCCACACCAATATCTTTAATTGCTGTAGTCTTCCATTCAGGCCATTTTGGTGTAAATTCAATTGAATTGGCCTTAAGGATTCCAATAGGAACAGTTAGAATAACAGCATCAGCAACAAAGTTCCTGCCACCCTCAACTGTGACCATTACCATGTTGTAACCATTGGATATTTTGGTCACCCTACATGGTTTCACAAGAAGGGTCAAATCTTCACCCCTAATCACCCCATGAGAAGGGCAGAAAAAATTGGTCTTATTGATAGAAGTCACCAAAAGTTATAATAAGTAATTCCACATAAATTTTATTTTTGTCTTTTCTTTTTTGCATGTTGTGACACAAATCATGAATACGATTATGTATCAAATCACATAGCTAGGTCGTGCAATAAATTATACAGAAAACCTGTGGTTTAAGCGTATGTCGAGATCAGTTGCAAGAGCTTTTACAACAGGATCATATCCTTGCACCACGAGTCCATGGCCACCAGTGAGGACATGCTCCTGTACGAAAACCAAGAACAAGAGCAATACTAGCATTCACTTGAATACTAAACAATGCCAAGTTCATCTTGTACATACAGACGGAACCTTGTTTAAATTTTATCACTTCAACCATCGGAATAACTCGATGAATCAAGGGCCTAACAGGGTAACACGTAAGTGTCATGCGGAAATATAGCTTGTTCAGCAAAGACTTCTATAGAAGAAAATACAAAAACAGATAGATATTTTTCATATTAGTACCCCAAATGAGTACAAAGTTACCAATAGAGGTAATACTTAATATTATAATGAAAATCCATATAACTTATCAGTATTGTGAAATTCACAAAGCTTGTTCGAACAATCATAATCTTGACCCAGTCCCACTCACCCAATATCAGTCAATTTAACTCTTCTAAAATTTTAATGAAGTTTAGAAATATAATCTTTAGTAGAAAAGAATATTGTGTATGCTTTATAAAAGTTGGTAACTTAAAGCTTTCTGCTTATTATAAAAGTTCCAACAAAGCAGAATTCATCAGTTATATCAACAACTATTTAGCCCGGGACCTAGTGGCTAAACGAGATTTCATAATGAAATCACACTAAAGTATGAAAGAACAGAAAACGACAAACGTAGAAGTTAAAGGCAAAGAGAATCTTGTTGTATTCTTCAACTAATATAATGGCACTTGCCTGATCCCAGGTTTTCAGTGATATCATATCTGCATCAGTAGCAAACCAAGCTTCCATTCGGCATATGTACCACTGCAGCACTTCATGAGCCAGTCCTTGTTGCCTGCAGAAAACCGTCATGTTACACGGATACATTGAAATTCAGGTCTTAGTGCTTATATACAATATATGCTCTTATCAATCCCTTACCTCAGTTCTGGATGTCTATTTAACACAACTGAAATTGCTTGGAGAATAGACATGTCATCAGGATGCTCTTCCCTCACTTTCACTGTCTAAAAATATGACACGAAAGCCAATAGATTAAAGTTTAAGATAATCACAATTTCCTTCATGATCAAGGAGAAACACACGCCATATTCAACAAAGATCTCACCTCCGCTAGAATTCTCTTGAAAGTGTCTCCAACTTCCATTACCATTTGTTGAGGGACTTGATGACCATCCATGTCAAATAGCATACAGCTATAAAGATTAAATAGCATTACTAAAAAGCAAAGTAGTACAATTGCAAAAGTTTCAGACGTTCTACACTCGTTAGAAAATCATATGTGAATTCTTCAGTTCAACGAGAAACAGATTGTAGAACTGTCTAGGCATAATAAAAGGTTAAGGTTCATGCAATACATCATCTTGCAGAAACATGGAGAAGAAATCTAAATTATTACCTTTCCAAGTCATGATCATATAAGACAGAGTTATCACTACTGGTACGATATAATGTGAGCCCTAAACCACGTATCAATGGTGCCAAGGGATTCTCATTGCAAACACCATGTAGCCTGGAACATAATCAAGAAATAATCAATAAAATAGAAACAAAGTTATTGACTTCTTCTAACTCATTTCGTTGCTTTACACTTAAAAAATACAGTGTGGTGATCTGAAGAGTGCAAAGAAAGATCATATAAACTAAAATAATAATAATAAATAAGGTCCCCATTTGCTGGTATACTGCTGGAAGGAGAATGCAGGGGACTTTTCATTTTTGGTACAACTGCTACTGGGGTCACAACAAATACACTGGCATAGCTTTATTACTATATTGGAAATTTTAGATCAACATTGATGTTTACAAGCTTTAAATCTCTTATGTAATGTAATGGTTACTGGGAAAAAATCCGCTAAGATGCAGTTCACACTTTTAGCACACTTCACACATTGTTTCATTGAAAATAGGCAAGAGAGGATATTTTTCAATCTCAGCATATCTAGGACTTTGGTGCAGTATGGCTATGAACAATGAACACACCAAATTAATGAATGTAGTTAGAAGATGGTGAACAAGGTTCACAATTTCAGGTCATCTTCCATTTCTAAAACAGTGTATTAGCAACAAAAGAAAATTTAGTTCAAGTAGAACTTACCATGAGGCTCCCATATCTACAGGACAGCCAAATGAGTAATCAGTATATATCCGGCCACCTACCCTATCCCTTGACTCCAGAACAATTACCTAACCAAATGATGAGAATGAGACAAAGCAAAAAGCAATAAAAAATCTTTCCCTGACCTAATTAGAGAAATAGAAAGAAGAAGTAAATAAAGATGAATCTGACAATAGTGATATAACACCTTAAAAGATGCATCATAGAGACTTCGTGCAGCAGCAATTCCTGATATTCCAGCACCAATGACAATAACTGTTGGAAGAGAATTGCATGGCCTCTTGATGTGTGCAGCAACAGTACCTGGTGGACACCAAAATCACAAGGGAAAAAATTCTCTATGAACACACAGTGCAAAATATCTCTTACGTGTCAAAGAGATGAGAGAACAAGAAGTAAGAAAACATAGATATTGAACCACCAATACAAAAATAGTATTTTGCATCATAATTTATCTACTTGAAAGAGATTCACATAAATACACCACTCTAAAATTTCTTAGACAAGCCATGTAAAAAGTTTCATTTGCATTCCACTAAAGAATCTAGATCCTTGTTTTGAAAGGCTCTCACACAAGGTCAGATCACTACAGAACATACATTTCCCTCAGTTTTACCTCATCAAAACGATTACGTTACTTTGGTTAAAGGAAAGATTTTATTATTCTTTATTTTTTCTTCTTAATTTTTAAGTGCAAGTTGCAAGAGTGATCATTTTCAAACAATTAATAAATGAATAGGGGAATTTCACTCAAATAATGTGCAGTCATAAACTTCTTTCAGAAGACGATATGTACACGATATAGACAAGAGAATTAACTTTCTGTTTTACAAGAATAAATTTTTATGAGAGTATTCATTTACTTGACACTACTAACTTTAAAAACAGTACTATGTGTCTTGGTGAGGTTTAAAGCTCATGTTCATTCCTCTGACAAAAATTGAAATAATAACACCGGAAATTGCACCCAATTTTGTTCATTTTAAATAGGACTACACGATATTCTGTTTTTTCAGCAATTTATTTTATGGTGTCCGAAATTAGAACAACAAATTGGATATTGAACTGATAAATTGTTCATTCGGTATTTAAAGACTCAAACAGGAATCAGTCCAACTTTACCAGGCTCTGACTCAAGCTAAACCTAAAACAATTTTAAAAAGAAAAAGAAAACTGAAAAATCAATATCAAAATTAGATCCTCCCAGCTCAATGTTTTAGCACAAAAAGTTTCACTTGGAAATGAAATAATTCTTCAACTAAATTATTCCTCACTTTTCCTTTCAAAATGGAAGTTTGAAATTGACAAATAGACCAACCGAAACAAATGCAATCATATCATATGAAACAGAATGTGACATAGCGTAACTGAAACCTATTTATGAACTTAGTATGTGCTCCGTCATGTTATTTGTATTTTCCCTAAAATTGAAGGAAGGATAGAAGAAATAGCACCTGAACATAACAGTGGACCAAAAAAGAACATAATAACAGCAAAAAACTATTTTTGTAGCAAGCATCTACAATGCAGCATGATTAAGATCTTAATTATTCAAGAAACATTCCATTCACCGGTTTGCAATCACTGACAGGACAATTCAGCATTCAGAAACGTTACCATCCACGCACAATATTACTGTTATATTGAGATATATTAATGACAAGATCCTCAGCAAGAAAAAGGTAAAACCTAAATGTTTTAAACATTAAATCGAACAGTTAAGAGACGTAGCTCAAATGTCACCCCTTACGATTGTTTGATCCCTAAATCAAGCCCCATAATCAAAGTGGCTTGGTTAACTAAGGGAAACCAACTTCCTACAAAGTCTCCAAACAGTTAAACCTTTCATTTGTAACGAAAATACATTAAATGAGAGCAAAAGTAAAACAAGCCATGTAAAAAAGCATATAAAACAATGCATAAACAAACACTGTATGTGCATGTGAATGAGAGCAACAAAAAGAAAACACTCACCATCAATCATATCTGTGGAGCATAATTCTTTTGGATCCATGGAAAAGGAAAGAGATCACAAGACTTCCAACAGAAGGGTAGGCAATCAAAAGGGTGTGTTGTTGAGATGAAGCAATGGAATCAAAGGATTTCAATCAAGGGGAAATAGATTGGAAGAGAAACACAGCTCATCAAAATTATTCCTATTAGAGCTTAAATGTTCATTCATTTTATTTCTTACAAAAATGAAACTATCTCTTCAGAAGATGACCTCAGATTTGCCATGAGTTTCACCGATGAAGGGACAATTGTCAATGAACCTCTCTTCCACAATCAGATCACCACACGCTTCCTCTTCTTCTGAATCTCTCTCTAAAACTAGAGAAATCCAACTACCAACGGCACTTTGTTGGTGTAATGTAATAAACTAATAAACTAATAATAACATTAATATTATGTAATCTAACAAAGACAATTTGTTATCATGTGTTTGTGTGTGTTATCATTTATTTCATAGATATTTATTTATCCCTGCATCCATGTCCTAACCACTCCCTGATTCTGTTTAAATAGAATTTTCTTTGAACATTTTCTTTTCTATTTCTCAACCATTTCAAAGTTTAAAATGATATTAATTATTTTTCAATTACGTTATTACTTTTCACTTAGCCTTGCTAATTAGTTTATATATAGGGAAATAAAAAGGATAAAAAAAAAGTAGATATAAACACAACAAACAACTATAAGAGTTATTGTTTATGTAATTCTTTAACTATATTTAAAACTTTATCTATAAAATATAAAATTTTAAGTACACAATATTTGTTAAATATTAATATATACTAGATGAAAATTTAAATCTGATTGAAAATTGTTCAATAATATTTATGAAATTGCGTGTAAGTTTTGTATTCATAAAAGTATTTTTCAAATACGAGACATGGAACTCAATGATATGTATAGCAAGTGACAAAAACTTTGACGAAGACAGTAACCAAACAAACATGAGTTTAAGAATGGTGATGTACGATATTTAAGAGAAGCACTTTTGGAACTTAAGAATATGTTGAAAAAGTATCGAACCGTTTTTTTACTGCCAAAGAACAAAAGAAACTTTTAAACTTTAAAATCAACAAAACTATATTATGTGTCTGGTGAAGTATCGGTTAAAAACATACTATTTAGATAACTAGATTTGATCTTTGTGTGAGGTGCTCTCAAACTTGTTCATGAAGAAAGAAAAACTCAATTTAGTTTATAAATTTCTAAAAAACTCAAATTGGTTTCTAATTATTAAAATAAATATTCATGAAATTGGTGTATAATCATGAGTATTTATTTTAATAATAATAATATTATTATTTACAAAAATGATGTATAATATGATGATTCCATTGGTTATATATTTGAAATTATATGATGAATGAATGCATGATATTTTTATGATAAGTTGTCTAATGTCGTCGGCCATCAAATACTACATGCATTCATTTATAAAGTGTATGGATGAAATTAATACAAAGTTTATATGTAATTTCGCTTAAAAATTTCTGATTAAAAAATAATTTTAAAAAAATTTTAAATGTACAAGTTATCACTGGAAAGTTATATATCTAATTTAGTGACAATCTAAACCATATAAATTAAAATATCATGAAGTGAGAAATTGAAAAAATTTGTTACATTAATAGAACAAGACATTGGTGCGGAATGAATTCTTCATCATCTATAAAGGTTTGTAATCCTGAAATACTTAAAATGAGTCAAATATTAGTTTTTAAGACATCATGTTTAATTTGAATGTTTTGGAAAAATGTTTATTTGTTATTTCTATTTTGTGTTTTTGTAATAGATAGATCTACAATGCATGACAATAGTTTAAATAAAGTTTTTTTGATTTTGTAATGAATACAATTATATATAATGATATTGATTCTAATGTTAAATATCTCACTTTAATATGGTTGTTGCTTTTTTTCTTGTAGTGATTATATTTGGTAGTTTGTTTTCGTGGTGTGATTATATTTGGTAGACTAGAAAAGAATGTTATAAGTTGAAATAGAAAACCTTAGATAGATATAGACCAGTGGGTTAATAATATAAAGAGGATTACATTAGATCTTCAAGAAGTTAACGTATCTCATCTATTGATTAATTAATTAATTAAGTTAAAATTTAGTAGTTGAAATTATTATGTATATATTAAACACTTAATCATAAAATTCTAGAAAATACTTTTAGGGTGTGTTAAATTTTAATACCCCTAGAAAAAGTCGGAAAAAACAATAGAAAACAGAAGAATATTATAAAACTGGAAAGTTCATCTACCAATTACCTATTTGATTCATTCATACATTCAACGGGCCAGAAGAGGCCCAAAACAAAATACAACAACTTAAGGACAGTTTCTTCCTACACCTCCATAATCTCACTCTGCATTCTGTACACTTTGTAAATTTCAAATTTAACCTGTAGTTTACAAGGGGTGCATATTGAAATGTATAGAGATTTAGGAAGAAACTACCAGCTCAAAAGGAGTGGCCAACATTTCAGGAAGATCTAAGAACTACTGCAATGATGCTCACTCACCTGAAACTTAGTAGTAACAAATTGCTACAAATAAGAAGTCAGAAAGAAAAACACTCTAACAGCTAATAAATCATAATTTCATACCTTCAAAATATGTTGGCCAAAAGGTTGAAAACAAATCTAATATGCAGCAATTGACCAGGCATAGTTACCATATTCAAAAAGAATTTCCGAACAGAGACACTTTCTTTAAAAGACAAGTTTCAAAAGCAAGCCTTAACAAACTTGAAACTTAACAAAACTTGGCTGCACCAAAATTTCATTTGTTTTCATATCACTCTTTTTTTCATACCCTGAGCCTACACAAAAGTTACAAGGATCATTTCATTTCCTTAATAATCATGCTATCTTTTCTCATGTCTTCTGTTGTTCTCAATAATACAACCATTCATTTTGTTATGATTCCAAGACACTCGTTTCCTTCCTTTACAAACCCCACCCATCATATTCACACCCAATCCAACGTGCTTCACCTCCTCCCCTCTAATTTTAAACTTCATTCTTTCTCTTCCCTCTGGCAATTCCCTCCTTGTGTCTTTTCCTTCTTTTCCATTCATATGATTGCTATGTGATATGACACTGTTTTCGTCCACAGCAAATGAATCCTCCCAATATTTCTCTCCACATTTCCTCTCCTTAACTAAAACCTGATCACAGTTTTGCTCAGGAAAATGTGGGAGCCACCTTGGTATGTGAATTTTGGTTTGGTTAGAGGAACACATTAATGTACCAGAATCAATGGTTACATCAGAAACATTTCTACATTGAATTGATTTAGCAAAAGGAACTTTATCAGAGAGATTGACAAAATTCATAATCTCTCTTAGAGCTGAAGACCTCAGCAGGTCATCTTCGTGCAACGCTGAACCACCGGGAAATCCTTGAACAGAACAAAGATCATGAATGCCATTGACAAGGTCAAAGAGATTGGAGTCAGTACGATTGGATGCATTAGCAAATGAGGCAGCTGCTCTCACTATTGCTTCCAGATATCTTGTGGAAACAGCAGTTAAGGTTTCAAGTGCATTATTTTCGGACTTTTTGAATCCAGCTGATTGACAGATTTGAGCAACTGCAATTTTGGCTATAGCAAATGAGAATTCTGATGGGTTTTCTGCTACTGGAGGATCCTTTAGTGCCAAACCCTTCTTTTTTCTTTTTCCCCTTCGGGATAGTTTTGATGTGGCTTTCGTGTTGCTGTCCTTTAGCATAGGGTTCATGGAAAAGGAGTTAGAAAAGGAACTATAAGAAGGTATATAGAAGAACTCAGAACCCTTTGAAGAACACTGAAGTTACAATTTGTCCCTAATATCAAAGACAAGCACCCTAGCTCCTCTCCTGCAATCAGCAGACAAAAAAAATATAATAAACAAAATTGAACACACAACGGTATGTATGTGCGCTAGTAGTTAATAGTAATTTGCTCAATCAAAAAATGATCGAGATTCACGAGGTTCTAACAAGCAGCTTCAATTTGAAAGCAAAACTAAACATTCACAGTATGATCAATATCTTAATCCAGAAACCCGAAGATTAATTCTACAAATTCTAAAAAGGCACTTCAATTGTTCTTCACCAGCCATGGAATAACCCCATGGTTCTGGGAACTGATAGAAACTACATTGATCAAAGGGATCAACGAAGGCAAAGCTAGAATTTTTTCTGAGAATTTGGAATATGAAACAGCAACACATGAAATAAACGAGGTCAATAAAAGCTAACAAAAAGGGCATTCTAGTTCATTATCTGACAACCCCGCCAAAAACACATTTTTTTTCTGTTCTCCTTCACACTGCCCCATCATACCCTTTTATCACTCAGCAGCCATCATTCATAAACCAAAAAATAAAAAAAAAAATAACAATTAACCCAACAAAACCAGAGTTCAACAAAACACGAGAACACGCTGTAAGAAGAAAATACCAGTTAGCAAGAGATGGATATGACAACAATGTAACATCCAAAATTAATTTGAAATTTGAAGATCATGGTATTCAAAATATGTGGCAATACTACAAGAAAGACCCAATCTATGTGTATGAAAGGGGAAAGAAATGAAAATATAAAGAAAAAGAAATTGGCAAACAGAAAAGAAAATGAAGAAAAGAAAAACAAACCGTTGGTTCAAAGGAAGTAAAAACTGTTCGGTGCCATCCTTTGGCGTTCGCTGTACTCCTCCGCGGCAACTGAGAAGGTTAAGCGCAAAAACAAGTATTTGTTTATGCGAGGAAAACTCACATCACTATTAATTGGGTCATATTTGGACTTTATGGGCTATTTGGGCTTCTTTCTCGCAAGGACTGTAATTGTTTTTTGTTTTTTGCTTTTTGAATTTATCATTGAAGTATTGAAAATTGAAAAGAAAAAACAATTATCTTTATTCAATAAACATAATGAATAAGTAAGATGAAGTAACTTACACCATTTAATAATTCTTTATTATGCAGTAAATAGTATTAATTTTAATTTCATCATAATATTAATTTCAATTATATCCATTGATATTATCAATTCAACATAATCACCAAATAATATATATACTAATTATATATATATATATATATATATATATATATATATTATTTAATTTTATCTCAGAATATTTCGATGTTATCAATATTAACATGATCATCAAGTAGTATATATATTAAAAGTGAATAATTATCTTAATCAATTAGATTAAAAGTTTACTTATTTTTCACTCACAAAACTAGTAAGTTTTTATTCTATACTTTTATGAATTTGACTTTTTATTTTATTTTACAAACTATGCGTGTATATATTTCTTTTTATGATCTTTTTATCCTCAACCAAGAAATAAGGATTAATTTCCTGATATATTGTAATTTAAGAGCGGATATCTGACCTAAATTTTAGATGTGATTTCGTAAAAGCATTGTTTTTTTATAAACATTCTTTAAATATTGAAAATGGAGAGTTTTTTAGTAGAAATTATAGGTATTAGTTGTTAGAAAAAATCTATTCGAGCCGAACAAAATAGAGTTGGTGATGAATACTTTATACTAGAGTATTTTATGGGTTTTTATTTTTTATGATTCGATTATATTTCTCTTACTGTAGCTGGGTCTGAGTTAAAAAGAAAGAAACTTTTTGATGGGTTTAAATTTAATAAGAAAAAAATACTTGTAATATGTTTTAAGAATGAACTATATTACACTCTGAGTTATCCCAATCTAATCTAATGTCATACTTTTTTTAATAATTGTGTTTGAATAATACTTTTTTTTTATATGTAATAATTGTCCTAACGTGGTATTACATTTTATTATTTATCTTTTTATATTTTAACTTACATTTTGTAAATACATTATTTTTTCAATTTTACTATTTAACTACATGTAAATTTTAATATATTATGTTGATAAATGGAGTTCACTGGATTATAAATATATGCTATTTAACTCCTTAAAAACAATCCGTCATCCTTATCTGTAACGATATATAACTATGTATAAAGAATTTTTTTTTTTAAATTTTATTCTTTATAATATAATTATTTATTAATTTTTTTATTAACTTTTTTAAAATTAATAATTATTTTTATTTATTTTTTACAAAATCATTTTCCTTTCATCTTATTCATCAAGAATTAATTTTTCTATTCAATTTACTTTATTTTTAATAAATATAAATTTCTTTTATATATTAACTTAATAATATTATATTTTTATCAACTTAATAATATTATATTTTTATCACCTATTATCATATTATTCATATTAAATTATCTGTTTTACGAATTACTTTATATTCATAAATATCTACAAAATATCTTAAATATTTGTATTTTTATTTTCTTTAATTCTTAATATATACTTTTAAAATAAATCATTGCAAAATATATTTAAAATAAAATTATATTATAAATAGTAAGGTAAATAGAATTGACTTTATAAAATAAATTCACTTTTTTGATTCTAAATAACATTTAAATAAAATGATTAACAATAATTAATAAAGTGGTGAAATAAATACCATATTATTTAAAATTTGTTGTTTATTAAATTTATTTATTATTCAACTATTGATTCACTTGTTACTTTTATTGATATATATATATATATATGGAAGAAAATTAGTTTAAAATTTCACATTAACTATACATATAATTACATATCAATTGATTCAATTAGAAAGCGCTGCTAATAACGGATTAAATAATTTTCGCATCATCAGCCAATTATAAATCACTAATCTCTTTTATAATAACCATTTTATTCACAGTGGATGTTCTAACTTAAGCTTCTTATCCGATTTCTTTGAGAGAACAAAAAACGAAAAAACTAATTAAATCAACATATCACTAATTATTACATTTTTAAAGATTATGACTGAAAATTTCTAAAACCAAAACTCTGAACTTACTAATCTACCAAAAGAACTAAAAAACCATTAGATCCAAAGTTGTTTCTTCCACCCCTTTCAAACAAACAAAACAGTTTGATTAGGAAGGGTGGTGGCAGTAGAAGATCTACGAGGTACCATTGGAGGTATTCTAACCATTAACTTCTCACTTCCTCTTTTAGAACTCTGCTTAGAGATAACACCATTGGTAGAAGAAGAAGTACTGCACTTTGCTTTCTCAGACTCACCCATTACCCCTCCATTGTTGCTTCTGCAAGACTTGAACTTCTTATTGTATGGATTCTCTGGCTTCACAAGATCCTCCAAGCTCCTCACTTTTTCCAATGAAGTGAAAGACTCTGCCTTTCCCTGGTAATACTTTGAAAGCCCCCTCCTACACATTCACAAAATTTTACAACCAAAATCAAACACTTTCATCACATGCATAACAATAAATGATTCTTACGATCACATGGTGTAATCTATTGTATTCTAGAAAGTAACTCCTTTTCAACTTAATAAACTTTTACAAACTCGGAACAAAATCTCATGGAGAGAACAAAAGGGGTGGAAAAAGAAGCTTACTTGACAGGGAGTTGTTGAATCAAAGAAGACATATCATTCAAAGGTTCTGTTGCGAATTGATCCGTCGAAGAAGAAGAAGAAGAAACAGAGGATGTAACTTCTTCAAACGAATCAGAATCCGACCACGAAGCACTTGAAATTCCAGACTCAGATTCAGACTCAGAAAAAGAAAAGGAACGAGCAAGGGCACAGTCATTAAGTGGTTCCTTGTTATCATCAGCAGCTTCGACAACCTTATAGTTTGGGTGTTCCATCTCCTACCAAATCTTGTTTCTGAAATACCCCTTTTGAGGGTTTTAATGTCTCCACTTTATTGTTCTTCTCCCCCAACAATAAACCACACGCAACGATTTGTATCTGTGGCTGGCACTGAATGCGTGAAAACATATAGGCACACTTTTCTCTCTGTTCTAAAGGTTCGCTTTAAATAGAATCACGAGTACCTTTTTGTGTTTGTGAAGAGAAGACTTGGACGGTTTATAAGCAAGGCTCTGAGATGTGTAGGATAAGATTAGTACGTGCTATTTTCTTTTTTATTTATTATTCGCATTAAATCAAAATTATCATAATCTTTTTTGATAGAGAGAGTAAGATTCGGCTT
>Ga0214543_1004012_pt1 | contig 28190 bp, 14 predicted proteins | sample CNSS2metaG_FD_160094 | JGI IMG/M metagenome (GOLD analysis project Ga0214543, IMG submission 160094) | Root nodule microbial communities from cowpea collected in UCLA plant growth center, Los Angeles, California, USA - CNSS2 | ecosystem: Host-associated > Plants > Roots > Nodule | place: USA... | reverse complement strand
AACACAACGTGAGAGGTTAAGATTCCAAAAGCACAATAAAGGATGGAGAATGAAAGAGACTATTAAATTTAGAGCAAAGCTTAACAATGGAGAAAGAGGAAACCGTTGATAAAGAGGAAGACTAGAAGAAGACTGAATAGTAACGAAATAAATGTTGAGATCGTGTACAAAGACGAAAGGAAACATATTTTTTCCCTCGCAAAGTGTTTAATGATCCAGCATAATTTTTTTTCTAGGATTTTTTAGTGAACTAATTAATATATTTTTCCTAAATAGCCAAATCTAAATAAAAAAATAGCAAAATTTTAATAATTTTATAAAATTATTTTTCTTAAACTTATAATTCTTTTATTAAAATTAATGTTTATATATATTATTGCTTATTTTTAATTAAAACCTTTGTTATATTGCTGTATATTTATTGATATTTTATATTTCAATATATACAATTATATTTTAAAATAATAATTTTAAATATTTAAATTAAAATTAATTTTAGAATATTTAAATTAACAATAATTTTAGAATATTTAAATTAACAATAATTTTAACATGTTTAAATTTTAAAAAGTTGATGTTTAAATTAAAAATTATTAAAAATAATAATTATTTCTTTTAAATTTATAATATTTCAGTGTTTAAAAGATAGTTACAAAGGTAACTAATAATATTTTACTTTACTGATTAAAAAATAAAAATAAAATTCCTAAATTGCCAAATTTAAATAAAAAATATATTATAATTTATTTATTGATATTGATATTTTATATTTTAATATATACAATTATATTTAAAAATAATAATTTAAATATTTAAATTAATAGTAATTTTAAAATATTTAAATTTTAAAAAAATATATATTTAAATTAAAAATTGTTTTTATTTTTGAATTTAATATAATTTTAATTGAGAAGGAATAGCTCAAATATATATTATGGTAAATTTGTAGCTATTTTGCTACGAACAAGTTACAAATTTTTTTCTTCGTTATTTTCTCGCAAATTAGCTAGGTATTAGTTACAAATATATGTTATGATAAATTTGTAGCTATTTTGCTATGAATTAGCTACAATTTTATTCCTTCGTTATTTTCTCGCAAATTAGTAAAAAATTAACTACAAATATATGTTTTGGTAAATCTGTAGCTAATTTGCTACGAATCAGCTATAATTTTATTTTTTCGCTATTTCCTCGCAAATTAGTGAGGAATTAGCTATAAAAAATTTTCCTAGCTAATTTCTCTAGCAAAATACAAAATTTCTTGTAGTGGAGTTGCACAGTAAAATAACTGGTGATGGAATTATTCAGAAAGATAATAAAAAAGAGAATTTTCGTGTAAAAATGAGTTTCGTACAATTTCGCAGTGTGATTTTATCGGAATTGTAAGTGAAACCAATTCAAAGAAGAGAAGCCACCCTCAATCATGGGATGGGTCCTGGGAACTGTCATTGTCTGCACCCATTTCAATCTTTGTCATTTAACCAAAGGACTAATATATAAATACATTTTTTTTAATATTTTTCTCTTTAATAAATCATATAAAAAATACTACAAATTACGTATCACAGTTTTAAGAACCAGGTGAACCAAATTTTAAAAATGTAAAAAAACTTGATTGCAATTTTTTTTCTCTTTAAAGAAGAGAATGTTAAGGGTTGCAATCGAAACAGCTGTTACAAGACAGGGCCACACTCCACAAACTTATGTTGAAATCGGCAGTGACTTTATTCCTGACAACCAAATACGATAGATTTCTTACTATTCATTAACGACGACAACAACAACATCACGCGTTGCCTCAATCATTTCAGTTTCAACATGTTTTAAGATACACCAAACTTTTTTTTTTTTCTAATTATGTTGTTCATGCAGTAATCTCATGAGGGATATAAGGTTTATTGTAACTAATTCATTAATCAGACACTACTCATATAGTTGCGTGCATGTTGTTCTTCTTGTAACCTTGATAACTATGTATAATGTACACATCTTTCTTTCAATATAAGTTCAAGTTTTAAGAACTGTTTATCGTAAGTTACACACCACAGAGTCATCATCCCTCAAAAACCTAACATAATGCAGACAGAAGAAAAAAAAAGCCTCTATCTAGTAGATACAGTAAATATCTGTCTTGTCTTGTCTTGTCATATAAATAAACAATACGATTTACTGATTAGACAAAAGAGAAGGGAGAGATCGTAAATTCAATTTTTTCTGTTAATAAAAATTATCGAGTAACGTGTCATAAATGATAGAAGGAGTAATTTCTTTTCTCATACATTATTTTGCTTCTTTCATGGATGCACTTGGTTATTATTTATTGATGAGGAGAGCCCCTTTTTTCCTCATGCATCTTCTTCTTGGACCAGAAAAGTCACACGTATAGGTCCCCATCACCTTCTTCCGTATCCAAATAATGGAGGAAAACCAGTGGGGGAAGTGCTCTTCTTCCCATATGGTAATAACTAATTGCAATATAGTAATTGCATGATATGACATATACACATATAAATATATATATATATATATATATATATATATATATATATATATGCACAAATCAATGGTATTAATGCATATATATAAGTCGTAGTGTAACTTGATCAATTATTGTTTCTGAAAATTGTTGGATCGATTCGTAGGAAATGGAGGATGAGGTGTTGAATGAATGTTTGTGCCAGACGAACCCCATTGATGAAGAGTTTTTAAGAGATATTCTGCAGCAGCCGCAAGAGGGTCCAGATCTTAATACTTTTGGTGGTGCTGATAAGTTGATGATGAAGAACACCAATTCATCCATGATGAATCTTTGTGGTGAAAATAAGAACAAGCCAACCACATCTCCGACCACCTATGTTCTGTCTTTTGACAAATCCGCTGATCCTCATCCTCTGTCTGCTTGGAAAGATGTCTCCCACAACTTGCCTTTGTCCTCAGCAAGGACCAACCAGGGAACCAAGAAAACTCGAAGCGCTTCTGAATCAATGGATCACATCATGTCAGAGAGAAAGAGGAGACAGGAACTCACCAGAAAATTCATAGCACTTGCTTCCACTATCCCTGGCTTGAAGAAGGTACCTTTATCTTTCATAAACGAATACTCATATTATTAATTGGCAGAAAAACTAAGAATTATTATGCAGAAATTATTTGATCTTTATAGAACTTATAGCCATCATATTGATAATAATTAAAGAAGTAATAATACGACAATCTATATACTTTAAGTATTAAACAGTTTTGCAAAGAAATAGTGGTGAAGGATTATTGGTGAGGAAAAGGCAAGAATAGTAACCTGTTCGTGTAGTCGTGTCACAAGACAACAATGTCTGGTGTGAAACCATGGACACAGAAGAGTGGCTAGTGGATCACAGTAACCACTTCAAACGAAGAACTATTCACCTGATCAACCTAAACAACTTTAAAAGTTAAGAGCAAGTTACTGAGTAAAGATGGTGTAGAAAACTTGCTAAAAACTGCTAAAAATGTGTGTAGATGGACAAGGCACATGTACTAAGAGAAGCAATAAATTACGTGAAGCAACTGCAAGAACGTGTGGAAGTGCTAGAAGAAGATATCCAGAAGAACGGTGCAGAATCAGCGATCACCATAACAAGATCTCATCTCTGCATTGATGACACAAAGAGTGATGAATGGTATGGGTCCAATGAAGCAGTTCCTGCTGAAGTTGAAGCCAGAGTCCTAGGGAAGCAAGTGTTGATCAAAATTCACTGTGGAAAACAAAAGGGTATTCTGCTCAAAATATTGTCTCAGCTTGAGCGTCTTCATCTCTTCATATCCACTAGCAATGTCTTGCCACTTGGAAGTACCATTGACATCACCATCATTGCTCAGGTAATTAATTAATACCAACATATTTGTAATTAGTTTGTTGTTCAAATTTGTGTATTTTGATTTCTGCAACATATTTGTATTGCAGATGGGTGATGAATACAAGATGGTAGTGAAGGATCTAGTGAAAGAACTGAGACAAGTGGCTATGATGAAGTCATGTGCGTCACAGTGACGAGTCCACTCATTTTAGTTTAAGGACTTCAGAATCACAACTTATGAAGCCGTTTTACTTTAATTCAATGGCTTCTTTTGTTTTATGTTGAGCCAATAAAATTTTATTTATGTTTGGTCCTGTTAACTATTAATTATATATCTCACGCCTGCTTTATTATGGTATGTTAGTCTTGGAAGATCCAAGATCACCAATATGAGGATACACGTTTAATCTGTAATTTATAACTAATAAAAAGTAAAGGTGGAAATCTCAATATTTACAAGTCTAAACAGATACATACACGTTTTCCATACAGGAAAAAAAACGGAGTGAAAACATGTTAACCGAGGATCGACGCACAACTGTAATTTCTATAATTTTGTGAAAATATAAACAAGAAATGGGTCACTCGGAACAATGAAATAACTCATTCTCCTGTTATGCATGCGTGTACTCTCCTTCCTGCTGAGAAGCACTAATTGAGGATGATTCCTTTGATTTTTGAAATACAGTCCCTTCTTTAATCTCATCATCTGAAACGGGTAACTCTTCTACCATCTTCCCCCCCTCAAGACAAACCATGAGATCTCCAAGCTACACAGATTACAATTGTATCAAACTCTAGTTCCATCAGTTTTTAATGCACACTAGAATTCAGTAAGAAAAAAGAGAAATTAGGAAAACGGTATCTCTCACCTGCTTTTCCAGATCCGCTACTCTATCCTCCATCATTCTGGTACTTTTTCTCTCCCTGAATAAAGGTACTTCACACGTCAGTTTACAAACCGTTGGACCAAATTTGCAATTACTCGAGTTCAAGAATTAGAAATCCATAGCAATTGCAACTTCTTGAGTTAAGGAAATGGAAATCCATATCAATTGCTACTACTTAGTACAACAAATGAAAGTCCATGGAATTACAAAACTGAGAATACGAACATCACTTAAAATGACAAACGCACATTAAAGCAGCAACTGCAGACCTTTGATTTAATCGGATACAAGACACCTTCATACCATACTCAATAGAAAACACCATCATGAATGAGAAATAATGAATAAAAGTATACCTCTCTTCAACCTCAAGTATCTTTGCTTTCCAAATGTCCTCATTTTTCACAAGATTCTCATTAAGCTGCAGATACACAGACAATATGAACATTTGTAAATATGTATATATATGAAACATTATATCCTGAAAAAAGGGCAGCACTTGACATTCAGTGAAAGACAAGAATAATTTTTTTCAATTAAAAAAACACCACTGTAAAATGGTTTTGGATGTCAATATATTAGTATGCTACACACACATATAACTAATGCTGCGAATTCTGCAAAAATAGAATTTCTAAGATTGGATTACAACTTACATCATCCAGAAATTTCTTCTCTTTCTTACATCTGTCAATCTTGGACTGAATCTTCTGTTGTTTAAGATTGATAGCCTTCTGAACAGCTTTGGAAATTTTTCTTTCAGATTCTTCTTTTACTTCTTGTAATAAGGATTCAAAATACTACATTTAATTTAGTTTAAGACGGAAAAAGATTAATCCATACAAGTTTAGAGATATTAGCAGATTCACAGCAAATGACAAATAGAGTCTACTTACAATTTTTTGGTTTTCAAGTTGTGTAGCAAGCAATTCATTGTACTCATTGACAATCTGTAAAAGAAAAGATATTTATTTAATGTATGAAAAATTAAAACTCCTTGTAAAAGAACATAAATCTAAAAAATTAATAAATTAGTCTTAAAACATTACAGCTTCGACTTTACTATTAAGTATAGCCTCACTCATGGCATTGTCTTCACAGCTGCAACTTCCGCATCCATTGTCAGCGTGTGCACAGTGAGCGTTCAGCTCAACCAATTTCCCATCAGTTTTGGACTGAATAAGTCTGTGAACATAGTTGTCTCCGACATAATCCCACACACGTTTGGTTTCCACTTCTAGGGAATAGCAATGCTGCGTCTCTTTCCAGTGTATTATAGCATGCCCTCCCTTGTATCTGAAACAAGATTTTCCTAGGAGTTTCAGAAGATATTGTTGTAATCAAATACAAATTAAAAAGAAAGAAATATCATAAAATAAGGATTGGTCGAGAAAACTGTCAGTCTCACCTTCCGCAGCCAACATACCCACATATAACGCATATCCACAGGTTCTCAGTGGTTTGACAGACAAAACAAAACGATTTTTCAGCTTGCTGCTGGCAATAGCGGCATACCTGAAATAAAAAGTGGGAGACCAGTAAACACGCAACTAACTAATCGGCTGATAAAAAAATTAACAGTTAAGAAATTATTACTATAAATTATAAAGCATACAATTCATTTTGAATTGTTCGATCTTGCATATAAAGACTGAATGAAACCACTTACAGGACAAGAAGAATCTGCCCATTTTGAAATACAAGAACAATGGAAAGAATGGTTGCATATGGTTGTAAGAATTCCACTGGTGTCCTGATCCAATCGCTCTGCAAGAAATCATAAATAATTAGAACACTTAGTCCATGCATCATTGGTGACGAGCAATATATAAATGAAAGGGAAGGGAAAGACTAAAAAAGATAAAATTGAATAGCAGTAGACAAGGCAAGGCAAGGAAAAAGGGATGTAATATGTACCAAGACAAACAGGACAAGTTGGCTGTTCAGTTGAACTGGCATTTGAGGGCTGCGCATGTTCAATGGAACCAGTGTACTGCACGTCTAACGTAAAAAGAACTCGGCAAAACTCAACCTACGATTAATTAATAAATAGCAAGGGAAATTCAATTCAGTCATAAAACGAGCAAAAAGTTGAAAAAAATGGATAATAATTAAAATAAGAAACAAGGAAGGAACCTCGAGAGAGGAGAATCGGCGGCCATTGTAGTGCTTGTAGAAGCTGTCGGTGGAGTCTTGGTGGTCAAAGCGAATCAAGACACTGTACTGATCCTCCATACCGTCCATCCTGAAAAAAGAAACAAAGAAAACGTGAACATGAGGTTATTCCTGTGATGTGATCGCGAGCATAGCATGTAGTTGCATACCTAACAATGCGCATCTCTAGCATGTGCTGAATGAAGGAACCACAGAACTGACAGAAATCCGCATATGTCATGTGATTGGGGACGCCGACAACGCAAACAAGAGGTTTGCGTCCAACCTAACAGGAAATTGAAATTGATTGGTCGATTGAAGATGTGATGATACGGAATAGAAGACGAATAAAAGGATACCGGAAGAGTGGCAGGAACGTCGTCGGGGAAGAGATGCATGAGGCCGCGTGTCTCTTCGATTGTAGGGTTTCCAGAAGAGAAATTGAAGAGAGAAGTGGAGAATGAAGACGAAGAGGATTGGGTGGGATCCTCGTCGGAGGAGGGTGCTGCAATCGCTGTGCTTGAAGTTGAACTCCACATCGCTTTACAACACCAGCACCGTGGCACACCCACCTACACATAATACTCACTTTCAAGCTAAACTTACCTTTCTATTTTAACCTAAACTTCTCAATTTCTTCTCTAATTCCAAATCTTCCTTGTTAATATTGTAACGTTTCCATTACTTTACTTTACTCATCTATAGAAAATAAAATAAATCTGTTTTCGTAAATTTAAGAATTAATAATATAATGCTAAAATTTTTGTCTGAGCAAAGCAGGGATTAAGATTGTCTAAAGGAATTTGGATGATTTCTTCAAACCAAGTTTCAAGGATATTTTTACAATCTATGATAATGAATTATTTATATTAACATTTTAATTCTATTTTTAATTTTTAAATTAAATGATTAATACATTTTATATATTATTAAAATAGAACTATTAAGTGGGTGTTCATTTGATAAAGGTGACAAAATATATTTTTCTTTTGTATCCATCGATGATATTTTTTAATTCATTAAAATAGATAATTATTTTAAGAAAATATAAAGAATAATAAAACGTGTTGGAGAGTGGACTTCATAATAAAAAAAATGTACTCTCTTGAATAATTTTTATTTTTTTAGTTATATAAAAGAATCGCGTCACTGTAATTTTATGAAAGATAGACTAAAACTTACTTTTATGATCTAAATTTAAATATTATTTTTAAACTATAATGTATTTTATAAGTTATTTTGAAGATTATATTTTTTTTTTAAATTATTCTTCAGACACTTGAATCTGTGAGGTTGTGACTATTAAAATTCGAAATAAGTAATTCCATTTTATTAGTTTAAAATCAATGAAAATTATCTGAAAAGAATTTTTTTCTATAATTAAATTAATATAATTATTTAAATACTTCATTACATATATTTAGCACCTCAGAGTACGTTAATTATTAACTTTTATTCCTTTATCTACGGAGTAATTAATAAACAGGACAACATATGTGAGTGACATCAAGATCTTAAAAATTTTAAATTTATAAACTCTATCTATAATTTTAATAAGCAATTGCAATCAAAATATCGTAAAAGTATTTTAAAATAGTATATTTTAAAAGTATTTAAAAATATTACAGTTTAAATTTATACAATGAATACAATAAAGATTTGTTAAAAAAAAAAGGCAAAAGATGTCCCAGTTTCAAAAGCTTTATATCACCATACACTGGAAGCAAACCAATGCTTCAAACGTTGTAAGTAGTAGAAATAGCTTTCCAAATTAGAGAATGGATGAAATTTAAATCTGCATTAAATTAAGCAGTACAATGCCGGGAACAAGAAAACAACCATGACACTTTCGAAGTACAATCATTCATAGGCTGGTTGGAAACCGAAACACATGCATAATGCAGAAGGAAGCCTCAACTCTCCCAACTAGGGAGATTTTTCCACCTTTGGTAGTGATCTCCAAGATACATCAGATGCCAAGATTCTACGCCAATTTCGTCTAAATTCAAGAATCACACTGTAGCACCAGAAGGAACATTGGATTCCACTGACTTCATTATCTCTTCACCTAGCTCTTTGCACCCTACCAGTTTCTGCATCAACACATGATCCAAACATCAACCTAATTTAGCAAGATGTTTCTCTATCCTCCAATGCTAATTAATCAAATGCAAAAATTATCTGATGTGTGATTAAAACGGGACCGATGTTTTTTCAACATCCATGTTATTTTAATGAAAGGGATGCTTACTGTTCCAGGAGAATATATGTCCCCAGTTCGCAGTCCCTTGTTTAAAGTGTCCAGCACTGCATTTTCTATTCTTTGAGCTGCCTTTCCTTCATCTAGGCCATATTTCAAAAGCATAGCAGCACTAAGAACAGTAGCAAATGGATTTGCCTTGTCCTGTATACAAATAATTATGCTGTTGTTAGTCATGTCATCTTAAGCAAATGAAAAAAAAAAATGTAACTACAAGAAACCAACCTGTCCAGCAATATCAGGTGCTGAACCATGTATGGGTTCAAAAAGTCCAGGACCCTGATCCAATAAATATCCAATAGTCAAAAGGAAATCGATAATGTTACTTGCGTCATAACATGGCACGAAGCATTGCTAGATAAACTTGAGAAACATGCTCGAGATCCAAATTACAATTGATTATGGATTTTTTTTTTTCGTACCGAAGCCCCAAGGCTAGCAGAAGGAAGCATCCCAATGCTTCCAGTGATCATTGAAGCCTCATCGGATAATATATCGCCAAAAATATTGTTTGTCACAATGGTGTCAAACTGCAAAAACACAGGGTTAGATATTGCAGCACTCGCATTTTATCATCAAACAATTTTTCGTTTGAGTAGAAATTTTAATAGCCATAAATAAAGTGAAAGACGAAATACAGTAATTTATTCCATAAGCAAACCTGTTTTGGATTGCGAATTAGTTGCATTGCGGCATTATCAACATACATGTGAGAGAGTTCAACATCAGGATATTCTTGTGCTATTGCCGACACTCTCCTCCTCCATAATATTGAAGCCTGGAAAATCCAAATATAGTTAGTATGCAGGAACTGGACCTAAATCTGTCACTATTATCTTCTTGTTCATTTCCCCAAGATACAAAAAATGCACAAATTTATATCTTTCTGTGAATGTGTAAATCTATATATAACATTAGATGCATCTGCAAAAAACCTCCATAGTTTCCATTGTTCAATTCTTGATTTCCTTGTTCAGGTTTCTCGGGACACAGTTAAACCTATCACTGCATATCTCAACCTAATCAACAACAATATTTCTGAGGTATAAGCAAGAAATATACAGATACAACCGTGCTTCTAAACTATTCACAAACATAGATCAACAGAAATTTGCATCTATTTGAAAAAATATAAAAAATACTAACAGAAAGAGTGTAGCCATGTTTTAAACCCAAGTTGTCTCAAAAGTTATCTGTAACACCTAATCTAAACTGAATCTTAAACAAGATAAAACAACTAAGAGAATTTTCTTTGCAGCATGTCTGAATATTTCAATTTCAAGTTTAAGCAATTTGAGGCATCTGCCATGAACTCTCTTTTCTGTCTGTATACACATCATAGTAAGGCAAAAGCTTCACAGTAGTAAGTTTCATGGCATAATCCAGTAATACACACCTCTAGTACATTGGCTTTGTCAACAGAGCAAAGTTTCCCATTACGCTTCCGAGCTATCTTAAATGCAGCATGAGCTATGCGATCAATCTGGTACAGAAATTATTGTCGATCACAGAATCAGGATCCAGAGGTAATACGTAAATAGTTAAAGAAACAGATCCGGAAGAAAACTAAAAGTCCCCTCAGGGTCCTCAGTGAAAGAAAAAGGTGAAATCCACATCTGCATGTAAAAGCCCCTTGAGAGGTAAAAGACCCTTATCCCTCCCCAAGACTAGAAATGTGTTAAAGAAAAAGATTTAATTGAATTGACATAACAAAAGAAAAAGATCCCTCCACAAAGATTTTCTTTCAGAGATTCTCTTCTTTCATAATGTGCAAAGCTCAATTCTCAAAGGATACATACAAGACTGAATGAATCCCCTTCTTCTACACTCCTCTATTTTTTTACCCCGTCCCCTAACTAACTAACTAGTATCCTACCTATCTGAGCTAACTTCCCCTTCATCTTCCCTAACTCCTAACGCGATGTTTACATGTTTTAACTATAGATCTTGATGAAACCCAAGCTCCAGCTACTAATATTTTTAGTCAAATTTTGGTTTTCAACTTTCTTGAAATGATTGCACAAGAAACTCCACTAAAATTCTCTTTCGCAGAAATATCCAACAAAGGTCAGTAACCTTTATTAATCTGTTGTAATACATGTATTTTTATAGCTCAAAATCGTAAGCATGCATTATATATCTATAGAATCGTTTTATAATAGTATGATACCTCATGTTGAGCATAAATCTCAGTATTAAAACCACACTCTTCACCATCTTCATTGGTGCCAAAGCCCCTGGGTTTTCCAAAATAGATACCTAAATAACAACAGAGCAAAAAAAAGATTTAGCCCAGCGAATTAGCTCCACATATCCACATTTTAAGAAAATGGGTGAAAAAGTGACTCTCCAAATTTTAAATATTATAGAATCATAACACCACATACCTCCAGTGAGTTCCCTTACAACCATGAGATCGACCCCTTCAGCAACCTCTCTCTTCAAAGTCGAAGCATCTACTAACTACAGAAGAATTAACACAGATTAAAAACCACACTAGAGATGGGTTGAAAACTATTAGTAGACAGCAAGGAAACAAAAAAATAAATAAATAAAATCTCTATTCACGCATTTATCACATCATATAGCATGCCCCAGATGTCCTTCCTTTGTCATCCATTTCAGAACACAAGCAGTTCAATTCCAGAGACAAAAAGCAAATAACTTTGCCCCCTATACTCATCTCAGTTTCACAGTTTCACCATCAAGAATGAGAAAATGATGTATGAAGAAGTTATTACCTGAGGAAATACAGACGCAGGCCTGAGATTTGCAAAGACTTTAAGCTCTTGACGAAGCCCAAGCAAGGCAGTTTCTGGCTTGAGATGTTTGTCGTTGTTATCCCATTTATAACTTCAAGTAAATTCATTTTAATTTCAAAACAATAACAAAAATTTAAAAAAAAAAAAAAAGCTAAAGAAAAAAGTGAAGTACCCTCCAACAGCACCAAGCAGAACAGCATCAGATTGCTTGGCCGAAGAAAGTGTTTCATCGGGTAATGGGACTCCTGTGGCATCCAACGCAGCTCCACCTATAAGCCTCTCTCGGAACTCGTATTTGATCCCTGCTTTCACAACACACCAATTAGTTACCCAATCCAAATTGAAAATGCTGCGATTCCGAAGAGAGATGGCGCCGTACCTTCGAGAGAACCGGCGAGAATAAGAACGTCTTTGGCGACGGAGATGACTTCGGGGCCGATACCGTCGCCGGGAAGGAGAGTGATAGTGTAGGAACGCTGCGATTTGGAAGGAGTGGGCGCGGCAGAACAAATAATAGGCGCTGACCTTCGTGAGAAGAATGAGAAAGAGGGTTTCACTGGTTTGAATTGGAGGAGTTGCAGAGAAGCCGCCATCTTCGTTTTCTTCTCGATGTTCAACAAGCTTGCCTCACTCAACTGAACCTTTGGGACTCTTTTTTTCTTCCCCTTTCTTCTGTTCTTATGAGTGAATTTTGGAATGAAAAAGGAAAAAGGAGTTTGGCTTTTTTTTTTAGTCACTTTAAAAAAATTAATTTTATGGAAAATTTAAAAAGGTTTTTTATTTTTATTTAGTTACATTGATCTTAATGAAATGGTGTGAATATTATTTTCACTTTTCAATTTCTAATTTGTCTATACGTTCACTTATTTTGTTCTTTAAAAAAATATTTGAAAGAATTAAAATTGTAATAAAAAACTTTAATTAAAATATTTAAATTTATCATTTACTAAAAGAGAAACGCCACTGAAAAGAACCTATGAGTTTTTAGAAAGTTAGTGGATCATTTGGCTGGTCCAAATTTAATGGGCTGGGTTGAAAGTTTAAATTCAGCAACCCCTTGTTTAACTTCTCTTACTTAATCCATCAATTTCGTAGATTAGAACGTATTGACTTGTAAGTTCTTATTCTAAAATTAGAATCTAAATAATTTTTTTTTAATATTATGCTCCTTTAAATATGTAAATATATAATAATATTATAATTTAAGTTAATAATATTTATAAATTAAGTATCGATTATTAATTATAATAGAGCACGTAAACGTTTATAGTTATTTCGATCTAATTGATCGGATATATTAATTAATTAATTAAAAATATAAGAAAAATTTACATAATTCAATATGTTTTTAATATATATATATATATATATATATATTAAATTTTTAAACTTAGAAAAGTTAAAGAAAACATTGACAAAATAACCCAACATAAATAGGTATGTCAAGATTTTTTGGAGTTTGGCCAAAGCATACCATTTTCAAATAATACACTATCTCCCATAAAAGTTGTCAACAAATTGTTTAAAAACATCTATCATATTTTAATAAAAAATAATAAACAAATAAACAAAAATTGTATTTAAAAAAGTAGAACCAATATACATTATAATAAAATTAATAAACTATGATATAAAAATTTTAGTAGGAGAGAAAGATTCAGGACTTATAATATTTGATCCAAGTCAAGAAAGAAATTCCATGTAGTTTGATTTCAAACTTTGGGTACAATAAGAGAGACATAACTATTAACTTAATCTATAATTCATTATAGAAATTTACTTTGACACGAAAAAATTTTTAAAAGTATCACACATCTTCTTTAGGTTTTGCCATAAAAATAAAATAAATAAAAAATTCATACAAAATATTAAAATTTGTATAATTTTTATTTTAATTTCAACTCTACGAAAATAATGTTATTAAATTAGTTATCATATTTTGCGTAACACTTCTGTTGACGTCAATGAAAAAGTCAAATTAACTTTATTTAATGAAATTAAAACTAAATTGAGTATATATATATATATATATATATATATATATATATATATGTAAACATCAAAACGAATGATAAAGAACAATTAAATTAAAGTAAATAAAATTTAATATGAAAATTAAAATAGAAAAAAAGACAAGAAATGAAATTAAAAATTTTAAATTTTTAAATCTTTCGTGAATTCATCTGACACTGGATCTTAAGACTCGTGATGGAACATTTGGTACTGAAGATCTCGCACTGGAATAGTTGCAGTAGCAGTTTTTGTTACTTGTCTTCTTCATATATTCTTTTAACTTTCTCTTTTCTCTTTAACTGTTAGATACTTTAGTTTGCCACCACCATTTGCAAGATTTGTTGTGATATTATCAATTGTAAAAACTTGTCATTTTTTTGTTACTTCTATTTGTATACATTTATTGAAATATAAATTATAAATTTTGTTGCTTGAAATAATTTGAATTTATTTATTCATATTCTGTGACTCGCAGAATTTGCAATTGTATTTATATAGTTTTAATTTATCTAAAATTTTTAACATTTTTTTCTGGCATTTCACTCTTTTCTGGTGTAAAGAAAGGTGAAAGAATAATTTAAGTGTGATAATGTTATGAGATTGGATAAGTTTTTAGGTGATATTTGTGGATATACAACATTAAAATTAAAGTGAGGAGGGACCGATTTTATCTGTTCCTGCACATCATGCTACTCTGCTTCACACACATCTTAATTCTCCACCAAACGCGTCGCTGTTTCTGTTCTTGTCCAAATCTATAAAGGCCCAACCAACAACATTATCAGTTGATTTCAGACACATAAAAAGAAACCATTTTTATGCTCTTTCTGATCTCCCATTTCATTTCCTCTCTCTCTTCCTCAAAATGGCTGTAGCCATGGCTGCTTGCAGTCTTGGACTTCACTTGGCTGCTGATAACACCTTCAAAGCTTTTGAAAAAACCACTCTCTTCAAGCCTTCTTCTATTGCTGATGCTACCAAACTCTGTTACATTACTCACAAAACAAGGTATATATATATATATATGCTAACTCTAATCTTCTGTTGCCTGTCTTGTGTATGACGAAATTCCATCTAGCTTCTATTGGGTTCACAGTTTCTGCTGTAATGCTTCACTTCACGTAATAGTATGAGTAGTGAAAGATATTAGTTGATTAATATGTTCAATTTGTGGAGGAATTATAAAAGTGAAGTGAGAGTAAAGTTGGTAGGAGTGCACCCCAATTATTTGTGTTAATTGTATGTATCATTTTGTCAGATTATCATCTTCAGGAATAACAATCATCCCACGAGCATCAACAGTTACTGGTACTGTGGAGGTATATATTTAGCAAAATCAACGAATATGGTTGCTGTCATTCATTTATTGCATGTGAATATATAGGCACTACCTACTTCATTTTTGTGATGGTTGCTGACTCTCATCACTGAAACATTTGAGTTCAACTTTTGTGTGGAGAACAGGATGGGAATCAAGGAGAGACTGATACCATTCCAACTCCGATAGTTATAATCGATCAAGACTCTGATCCAGATGCAACGGTGGTCGAGATAACCTTTGGTGATCGCCTTGGTGCTCTTCTTGACACTGTAATTGAAGCCACTAACTCTCTTTTTACTTCCATTTTTGGATAATATGAGTATTACCAAAACTGACTATAAGTACTGTTGCAGATGAATGCGTTGAAAGACTTGGGGCTGAATGTTGTTAAGGCAAATGTGTTTTTGGATTCTTCTGGCAAGCACAACAAGTTTTCCATAACAAAAGCGTAAGAACCGTATTCTAGAATCAATTATTTGTTTAAAAGGAATAACAGGAAAAAAAAAAGAGGGTAGGCTTCAAATTACTCATGTTGCGTATTCTTATTTCTCAAGTCTGCTATTGCTGCGATTGGTAATAAGGGACATCTTTTGTCAATGGGAATAACATCTTCAAATACTAAGCTGTTGGCTGTAATGTCTAATGTCTAAAGAATGGCCAAAATTTGATGCTATCCTACCATATCTTCTTGTCTGTTGAGGGAGACCGAATCTATCTATCTTTCTGTCTAAAAGTGAAAAGAAAAAAATAGTAGCTTAAGAATTAAAAACTATATATTTAATAATGTTCCACAGAACGGATGAAGAGATTAGCAGAAACACATCATTGAAAAATTTTAACCCTTAACTATTATCACAGTAGAAGTTCTAGATGGCTACTTTAAACTGGGAAAACTTCTAATCACGTCCACTATTTACATTGAAACAGCCTTCAGAATTGGTCTGTGTAACCCTTTGAATGATTGTGTTAATGGAGCTTTGTTTGCAGTGATTCTGGTAGAAAAGTGGAAGATCCAGAGTTATTAGAGGCAATCCGTTTGACAATTTTGAATAAAATGATTCAGTATCACCCGGTATGTCTCTTCAGAAACTCTCATTCTTGTGTTATCTTGAAGCATGCATGGTTTTGGAATTAACAGAGTTAATTTGATTGAAAATGGTGGTGAAGGAATCAAGCGCCCAATTGGCTCTGGGAGCAGCTTTTGGACTTGTGGCTCCACCGGAGCAGGTGATGATAAAACTTACATACCCAACTTTCACTTCTAAAGTGTTAATTTTATGTTCTCAACAATGTTAATTCACATACCATATAAGCTTAGTTTGAATGAATACAACAATACTCTGTAATCAAAATTGGTTATTTGAATTTTATTAAAATGTTTCAGGTTGATGTAGAGATAGCAACCCACATAACCATATCTGATGATGGCCCACACAGAAGGTAATGCTTAGTTCAAACTCAGATTCTTAATATAATAATAACACAATTGTTAATGAATTTGAGCTTTGTTTTCTGCAGTTTGCTGTATGTGGAGACAGCAGATCGACCTGGATTACTGGTTGATCTTGTAAAGATTATTACTGACATTAACATTGCTGTTGAATCTGGAGAATTTGACACTGAGGTATGTAATTAATTAAATTAATCATATGTTAATTAACTTTGCACTCCTAAACATTCAACCTTAATCCAAACTTAGGGGCTGTTGGCTAAGGCAAAGTTTCATGTGAACTACAAGGATAAAGCTCTCATCAAGCCTCTTCAGCAGGTAAACACTTTCTTAAATTTTGCTGAACCAAGAATGGATCGTGATTAAATTATATTGTATATTGTAGGTTCTTGTTAATAGTTTGAGATATTTCTTGAGGCGACCTACGACTGAAGAATCTAGTTTTTGAGTGCCAATTATCACAACTTTCAACAACAACTGCAACACATTCTCTCCGATATAATTGCACCATGCATGTATTCTTCTCCATTTATACTGTTTTTACTGATAAAATTTAAAAAACCTGCGAATCATTGTAAAGTCAACGTTGCCAATTTCTTATTTTAACGTTGTCCCCTGTTTTTTTTTTTCTTTTTTTTTTTACATTGTAGATTAATTGGCTACCTCGTACTTAATTAGTCATCTTTAATTTAAGAACAGAGGAGATTGGGGTTGACTTGGCTTCACACAACAATTGGTTTGGGTTGAATGGATAAGTCTAACCCATTAGAAAGCCAAGCAATCCAAAACAGTGTTTGGGTTGCAGGGGTTGAAGATTTTGACTCTGACTCCATCTAATTTTGACCATATTAAAATATAAAAGACATTTAATATTTAACTATTTTAATTTTCCATTTCATTTATTTTTATTTTAACCATCTGATGAAGTAATTCAACTTGACCTAACCACTTTGGTCAATCACTTTCTTAATTAAACTATTCTATTTTAATAAGGTTGGGTGGGGGAGGTACGATTATCTCCACTTTTGTTTTCTATTTCTAAACTAAAAATGATTTTCATTTTTGATTTCATAGATAATGAATAAAAAGAAATCATCTTATTTTCATTTTTATCTCTTTCACTTGTTTTTTTGGAATTTGAATTCTATGATAAGTTTTCTTTTTCTTTTTATTCTTCTATTTTGTTTTCATAAAACATTAATTATCACTAATTTTAACGTTTTAAAATATATTAAAAAGATATTTAAAATATTAATACAATGTATTTCTAATATTCAACAGAAAATAGCACAAAAATATCCATAGAAAATCAGGACTCCTTTTATAATGACCTAACTCCTCGTGTTCGTGATAAACTCAAAAACCAAATACATAATCAATGCATAATTAGTTTAGTAGATTATGATAATGTGATTCTTTCGATGAAAGTTTTCCACATTTTCAAAAATTTATGCACACATCTAATACGCAAATAGAAATCGATTTTAACAACAAAACCTTGTTTTCCAAAGGTAAATTTTAATTATCATGAACCGACATATGATTTAGATTTTTGGTGCAGCAGTGCAAGGCAAGTAATGGCAAGAGTTTACTGCGAACATAAATGTCACTACTTGTCATATTTCTAAATTGTCTTGACTTTTTTATCACTTTATATAAAGCTTTTGCTGGTCCAAAAATGCACTACAATCCTTCTTTTTTGTTTTTTACATTTAATCTTTCCTATTTGGGAAAGGAATATACTATAATATTATAATTTATAAGTACCATTATATATATATATATATCTGAAAGACATAAAAGATTGGTAGATATAATTGAAAGAGCACTTACATGTCATGTGTATCATACAAAAACAATGAATGAGGTGAGTGAGGGACAGCCTTAAACAAATGATTCTGTTTTTTTTCAAACTTCTCTGCTACCTACCAATGAGAAATTATTATGAAATATGAAAGGAACCTGATTCTTAAGACCCATATTGAAGTATTGAAGGAGAAGTGGTTGAGAAAATCAACTTGTGTTGGGGTCACAGAGAAGACAAGTATGAATTTCTTAATCGGCTGATAAAATAAGTAACAGCTTCTCAAAACCACTCACAGATTCAGTCCTTCACATACTTGGCCAACAAATGGCCACATCATCTTGCCTTAGATTAATTGAATCTCAAAAACCCTAAAATCAATGCAATGAAAATGAAGACCTCTATTCAATGGTGGTGATGAATGAGTATCTCAGACAAAAATCACACCAAAATTATGATGGATCTATCGAGGATAAAATCATCATATCAATAAGATAGAATCAATCCAAGAATCAATATCATTTTCAACTTAAAATTTTAAAGTAATGACTTTATGAAATACTGTAGTAATATTATTAATAGATAAAATGAGTTAGACTTAAATATCTTACTGATACGAAGAGTTACTTCCATCTTATGGTACCAAACTCATTCTTTTAGCAATTTTTGTTATTGTTTTTTTTCTCATCAAATCCTAATTAATATCATATTTACACTTTTCTGTCTTCTTTATCTTTCTCTCTTGAAGTATAGTATGGCACGTGTTATGGTTCCAAGTTTAGGTAATCTTAAACCAGAGCATTTTCGTTTTCGTCCTTAGAGCTGAGTAGCCAAAACTCTCAGCTTAATTTTTGGTAGCTTTGATATTGTCGTTGAGTACTTGTCTTTCGAGAAAAAATCATGAGAAAGATACAATAATAAAATATGGGTCTGATCCATATATAAAAGATTGACACCACCATTTAATCTAAAATTCTAAGACGATAAATCTATAGATTTTATTCTTGTATAATATTTCATTTTTTCATTTTTACTCGATATAAAATTTACCCTCACACTTCCAAATTTTAAAGTGGTCAACTTAGTACAGCATAATAGCTGCATTGCCTACCTGCTCAGTAGTCATCAATGTAACAAATCTGGATTCGTTTGCAGTATTGGTTGAACTCCTCACCATTCTCCTGCTTTTAATACTCTCTACCCACTACCTACGAAAACTATACTATCTTTACTTTCTCAGACAAGAACATTGATTTAGTCAAGAATAAACCGTCTTCTGCAAATTGGATTCAACGTGGTTTTGTTTGAATTTTTTTTTTTGTTGGTAATCTCACGATTTACAGAATTTAAGGGGATACAAACCTATCAGTGTTCCAAATAGAGAGTTGGGAAATGAAAAGGAGATATTGTACTATCAATAGAATTACACTTTTTGAAGCAAAATTTTTTCTTTGCTTCTGTATACCGCAGAAAATTCGCAAGAACTTGAACGAAACCTGATTTTAACTATCCTAGTTTACCTCGATGCAGAAGAATAGAAAAGAAATATGTCCCAATAATGTCCTATGTTGTATTTACATAGAGATCCTATTCTCTAAACACGATCCATTTATAGAAAACTTCATTTTCTACTCAATTATTGTGCAACATTTTTCCCGAGATTGCAGCAACTAGTGCTGCTCTGAAATTTGGATCCTTGGTCAAGGAAGTGGCCATCTGTTCTACCAAAATCTGAGGAACTTCTGGTGCTTCCGTTTTGGGACTTATATTCTTCGAATCGCTGCTGGACTTAGATTTTGTCCAGTCAAGAGTAACTGTTGGTGCGGAAGAACTGAGAGACCCTGAACATGGTACTGAACCAGGGTTCACACCACGGTTTGAGCCTGTTGCTGGCTCCATTTGAGAAGGATGAGGATGATTGTGCTCTCCTTCATATGTTGCAACAAGAACAGATTGATCATCCACACTTCTCTGCACCTGAATATTCAATTACAAACACAAATTTTATTTAGCTTCAGATCCAGTTCCTTATAGAGTAGTTTGAATTATTCTTAATCAGCTCATGGATTTACCTTCTTTTTGACTGGGCAACTCGGAGCAAAAGAGCACTTGAAGTAAGCTCGTGGAGAAGGGTTATCTCTGGTCACCTTTTGTCCGTATTTCCTCCACTGATATCCATCTTTCACGATCTGAAAACACGAAAAGTGAAAAACATGTAAAACTAATGCACGACAATCTTAATGGTTCCGACTTAACTTAAATGTTTTTTTTTTATGCTCAGGATCTTACCAGGCTTGTGTCAGATGCTTCTGTCCTCACGTAAACTTTTGAAACTGGTGTCTTGATGTCTTCCTTTGGTTTCTTGCATGATTCTTCGTCGGTTGAACTGCTCTCGGAGTTTCCGTTGATGCTCTTCGGAGCACTGTTGTTGTTGAAGCTGCTTTCAGACTTCCTTTTCTTCGATGAACTTTGCTCCTTATCGGGATTCTTCCTCATATACTCCATCAAATTGCTTCGTAAAGCGTTGTAGTTCTCACACATCTCCGTCAGCATTTCGGTCAGCTTCTTGTTTTCTGCACTCACCCGCTTCAGCTCCTCCACCAAGGCACCCGAAGACTGAAATGGCACCACACACACGATCATTATGCAGCTTTAGAAAGGGGAAAACGAGCCTATATCTAGTTTCCACACAGAACTTGATTATTAATAAGAATTGTTCAACCAAATGGTGCCGTAGATTGCTGACAGAAGAACACAAATGAAAGAGGAATTAATTTGCAGAACTAACCTGTTCTTTTACAGAAGATTTCTTCACGCCCAAAGAGAAAAAATTGTGTTCCACCTCCTTTTTCTGAAATGAACAGACACAGAAGAAAGAATTAATTCCCATATCAAACATCATTGCGAGGGAAACGATTGACAGAAGATCTTCACATCATCGGAATGGATTGTTTACACTTACGGGAAATTCTTCATGCAGCCTGCGAGGATTGATATTGAGATCCAATGAAGTGTTAATCCTTGATGAATAATCCATGACTGGAAAATAAAGTCAAAGAGAAGAAGAAGAAGAAGAAGAAGAAGAAGAAGAAGCTGTTGTTATTAAGCACTCTTGTGTAAAGCTTCAATTATGAAAAGCTCTTGCTTTACGCAAAAAGTCAAATTGAAGCTAGATTTTATTTTTTCTTGAAATCAAGCGATACCCAGATGAAGAGAATATAGAGGAAGGTGAAAGGTTCAAAATTTGTGAAGTTCGTAGTAAACGAATTGGAAGAGGCTTATATAAGGAGAAGAAAGCGAGAGCGCAAGTTGAAAGGAGCACAAGTTGAAGAAGGAAACTCAGAGGAAGGAGAGAGAAGAAGACGACACTCACACCGATTATCCAACTACTTGTTTTTTTCAGAGCTGGCATTTTAATTTTTTTTTAATTTTTCATTTATTATTATTATTATTTGAATTTCAATGCTTGAGAGAGCTAGCATTGGACTAGACTGCTAAAGAAGATAAGAAGAACGTGTCACTCCATTTATTATTTTCTAAAATAGATCACCCACCGAAAATAATAATATAATAATATTATTATTAAAAGGAACAGGGTTGACGCGAGAAATATATGTCGGTGAAATTGTAGGTACATGAAATGGAATTCAAATTTCAAAGTCAAGCCCGCCTTGAAAATTCTGCACTAAATTATTCATTACAGATACTACATTATACTCTACTACATCAAAACTTTATTTCTCTTTACATCGATTCTGTATTTCTTTTTCTTTTTTTATATTATATAATATCAAAAGTAAGTCTGTTAATTTCGTAATAATTATTTTAAATATCTCACTGGTGAAAATTTGAAAATAATGATTCATATTAAAAAAAAACGAGAAGTGGATAGAAGTTTTATGTTGACCCGAAGTCGTCTTAATTTGTCCCGGTCATACTTTTGTTTCTCGGTGGGTCCTTTCTTTATTTCTTGTCACGGTTACTATTCCCAACATTTTACACGTTGCGTCATCTATGTTTCAATTATTAGAATTTATCGAAATAAATTATTACACTTTATTTATCTTTTATATTAAGTAATGTTTTTTTTTTTCTTTTTCAGACATGCAAGACTGATTCGTAATTTACTAAGAGTTGCGTTGATGATTGAATTATCTGAAAAGAAAAAAGGATTATTAAAATCAGTGAGAGTGTTTTAATTTGTATACTAGATTCTTTCATTAGTTAAAATCTTACCTTCTTACGTAATTAAAAACCAAATAAACATCATAAGCATTAATTAAGATTTCAAATCCTTAATGGTGGAAAGTACTAAGTGGCTGATTTTATCCTTTACGTCTCGTGATACATACACTTATGAAATAAATTTTTAAATGAAATAGGTATGACATCTCTTTCTTAAAATAATTAATTATCAATGACTTAAAGATGGAAGAAAGATACATACGTATCATAAAAACGTAAGTTTATTAAAAGAAACTACGTCAAATAACCCAAACAAGAAAGAACTTAACTAAACATAGAAAGGGTTAAGATTTAAACAAGAGAATTAAATTACTATAAAATTTGTTGAACGAATGTATATTCTAATATAATTGTCCTTTTCATGTGTAGATTTCCTTAAAAACACACAACGTTTATAATGTTTCTAGATCTAAATATAAAATCGAAAATCATGCTTCATCTTATTTTTATTATTCCCGGGCTAAATTATAGGTACAGGTCGAATTAAACTATAATTTTTACTGAATCATTTGCGTCGTTTTTTTTATTTTATATTCAGAACAGTGTCGATATGAAAAACGTTGGTAGTGAAACAGGAAAGGAAGCAAATTGTTTTGGAATGGAATTTAGAAGTTACAAGGGGCAAGAAGACAAATGACAGTTCAAGGTGCAAACTTTCGGTGCAAATGTCTCAACCCCTGTCTTATTTTTCTTCACTCCATTTTCAATATATGTGACCAAGAAAAATAAGGTTTAATGCCGTAAGAAAAATATGTACAGTGTTAAAAGTGAATTTTAAGTCTAATTCAATCTCACAAAATCGGATTGTAAGATAAGATTTACACTTTACTTATATATTATAGAATTCGCTAGAATAGATTCTGATATCATGTTAGAAATGAGTTTTAAACATATTTCAATCTTATAAAACTGATTTATAAGGTGAGATTTGCACTTCACTTATATATTATGAAATAAATTTATCTCTAATCAATGTAGAACTTTCATCGAAAAAACGGACGTGTGTTTATTTCGTTATAAGGAAAAAAAATGAGTAGTGTAAGAAAAAAGTGTGGGATAAATTAAAGGGAATTATTAAAGGGGAAAGGAAAAAAGGTAATTGAGGAAAGTACAAGAAGTGAGACCCACAAATTGACCATGACCAAAGGAAGGAAGAGGAAACGTTGATTTTTGTTGGTTCACACACACATTCATGAACGAAGGGTTTTATTTTGTGTCCGTGTTCAATTAATTACGGCACCTAAACCTAATCATGTCTCACTCCTCTCAGTTAGGCTTCATCTTGCACCAACCCACCCAATTCATACCACTCAAAAATAATCACAATAATTCCCATCAAAACACTCTTATCCAGTTTTTTTCTTTTCTTTTTTAACTGAGGTGATTAAGAAAATATCTCGTAAACAAACACTTTTGATATAAATTTAAAAATAATGAGTTTATGATTTTTTTATTTTTATCTGAAACTTTCAAGTCTCTTTTAACTCCTAAAAAATATTATTTTTAATTTAATTTTTTTAAAGTTTAATGTTCATAGATTTTTTTTTATATGTATCACTTACTGTGAAATTTTTAATTCATATTAAAATTCTTAGCTTGAAATTTTGTTTAATTCATATTTTTAATTTATGCTTGAAACATTAATTTTAGGGGAAAAAAATGTCACAACTATTTCGCTCCATTTCCACCGCAACCCGTGGGGAAGACATTTTACACGTGAGATATGAGAAAAGAAGTTAATTTTATATATTTTTTGCACAACATAAATTATTAAAATTGATATATCCGCCTTCTTTTCTCTTATTTATGTCCTATTTCATTGTAAAACAAGCACAAGGAAGATAATGTCAAGTAAATTTTAAATCAACTTTAACATTCTACCGAATAGGTTTTACATTTAATTTATACGTATGCTCCAAAAAAAAAAATATTGTACTTTATATTTTGTATTAAAAACATTCCATTTAATTTAAATGAACTTAAAAATACTAAATCTTTTACGATAAGACAAATTTAAAATACATAAATAAATTTAAAATTTATTTTTTAAAATAATTTTGTAAAATTGAATTATAAATTAAAATTCTCTTTTATGATGCGGTGGTAAATTTATATTAACAAAATTTATTATTTGTTATTATGTGTATTTTTCGTCCCTGAATTTTAATCCAAAATTGAAATTTATCTTTGTTCAAAATTTCAATATATTTTGGTCTCTAAATTTTAAAAATGAATAAATATAGTCATTTAACACGATAAAGCTAACTTCTTTTGAGGTATTGAAGCGTTTCATGCTAGTATTGAAACTATTTACACGGTTGTACATATTTTCGAATTAATGTATGTTGAGAAATACGTTTGAAACTTAAAAACAATTACGTAATTGGATTAAAAAAATTATATTTATTCCTTTTTTAAAAAAAATTTAGAGACCAGAATATATTGAAGTTTCAGATAAGTATAAATTCTAATTTTGGATCAAAGTTCAAAAACTAAAAACATATTTTATCCTTTATTATATTATTAATTATTAGATTGTTTGATGATCATTAATATTTAGTTTCATAATTTATATATATAAATAAAGGAGTATGTTCAAAGAACTAAATATGATGATAAAAAAAAATGAAAAGTGCGTTGAAAATTATGCATCAACTGAATTAGACTTAAAACTACTTTTTTAAAAGATAGAATAGGTCTTTTTTTCTTTTAAGACAAATGGGCTTCAGATTTTTAAGTAATTAAATTCAGTGGGTATAAAGTTAAATTAAAGTTGTGATTATAAAAGGTATCACGTAGTGTAGAAGTGACCACGTAAAAGTTTAGATTTTTTTTATTGAGCATAAATTAGCGCATGAATAGTAATTAACAGAGGTTTGTGATTGCTAATTTCATTTCTGTTGACTTGGCTTCATGCTTTTAAATCATAATTACATTGTATAATTATTTGTAATACGAAAAACACTGACTCAGACATGAAACACACAAAACACAGTGATTGGAAGGTAAAATGTGGATAAGTAACGTGGGCGAATCTGCACCTAAGACCAAAGACTCTGTTTTTTTTTTTTTTTTTTAATTTCATTTCTTCAAATTCAAATGTCAAAACACAACACAAGTTGTTGCAGAGTGATGCCATGCATGATGCAATGTAACCCACGCAAACGCCATCATTTCTTTTCTGCATATTATTCACGACTCTATTTTTTATCCTACTTTTCTTTTCTTTTCTTTCCCTTTCAAAACAAATTATATAATTATTCTTTATTGCAAATCATATAGTCATCAACCTCGTGAAATTTATGATAAACTGTTCAAAAAATATGCTGAATAAAATAAACAAGTACTACTTTATTTTACTACCATAACACAACCAATTTTATTGCTAAAGTGTTAGATTATGATAAACTTAAACCGATTATAAAAGGCATCAAACCATCTATATAAATAATTATTTCCAAATATTAAGAGCAGTCTTTAATATAATAGTAAAATACAAAAATATACTTGATCAGTAATTAGGAACACAATATAGATGAAAAGTAGTACTGATCTTCCAATTAGAATCAATGGAAAATTAAAAATAGTTTACATGAGACGATATTGTTCTCTTCTCTGGTACGAGGTCATCCTAGGATATATTTTACAAATGTGTTGTTACGTCGTTCCATGGAACTGACTAATGAAATATCAATTTTATATTTTTACCAGCATAGACTAGGGACCTCTCAACATGGTTATTGAACTGTCAAATTCATCAAAGACCGTTCATTAAACAATCCAACCCATCACAGATCATTCATAAAAAATCCTATATCTATTATCTATAAATTAATAACAATTGTGCAATATAACTGATATCTACAAATAATATAATTTATTAATTAATATTAATCCATAATAATAATAATAGAGAATAATAATTTTATATAATAAAATTATATAAAATATAACATAATGCTGTTAAGATTTAAGATCTTTAAACTTTTTATTCCACTAACAACAATTTTATTAAAAAAAATCTACGGTTAAAATTCTATTACTATTTTTACTTAGGTTTCCAAATAATGATATCAAACGTTACTTATTCAAAAGACTTCTTTAACATTTGTATTCAATCTTGATAAATAAGGAAGGTTAATATAAAGTGTAAAAGGTAGATAAATATAAAATGCGAATTCAATTTCTAACTAAAATTGTTAGGCGTTTTATACGAGTCTTTAAAAAAAATAGTATTTCAGAAATGTTGAGAGAAATCTTTATTTATGGATGATAATAAGATAAAGCAAATACGAATTTATAATGTCTCGGTTTTCAAAGTAGAAAAGCACACTCGTTCTCATACCCAATACTTAAGGGATATGAAATTAATATTTCATATAAATCCTTGTCCTCGTGAAATAATTGGTATATTTGTAACAATTCAATTATTTATTAAATAATTAAAAAAAAACAGAGCAAAAGACTCACGATATTATATAAAATTATGTCAAAAGGAATATACATTTTTGTTTTTTTATATAGAAAATAAATCAAGAAAACTAAATGAATATATTTCAAAATATAATATTAAATAAAATAATGGTACTGAATTTAAAAGATAATGAGATTCATTAATATATTCTACTTCATTTAAAAAATTATGTACTATTTATACTTATATTCGATCAATAGGATGAATTTGGATAATTGTCATAAATAAGATTTTAATTATCATCCCTCTGCATTAAATCATTAAATAGAGTAAAGGAGACAGTTTTCTATAGCTTTATCACGTCGTTTGATTCCGTAACATTTTTTCACCTTTTTAAAGACATATTTTCCTCGCAAATACTAAAATCAAACACTATTACTATTATCTATTATTTATAATCGTAAAAAGTCTTTACTTAAATCTAGGGTTGATCATCTATTGAATCTTTAAAATCAGATCTAATACAAATCCAATAAAATATATATTTAATTTAACTAGATCAAATTTAGTTAGATATTTCTTATTCAATTTAAATTATCTTAAATTTAGTTTATACGTTTTTTGTCATCATTTTTACGGAATGTTTAAAATGGTCTTCATTTTCGCAATTAGTATTTTATTTGTTCTTTATTGTAATGCCGTTTAAATAATTTTTTTTTGATCAGCAAAGAATGGATATAATTAAGAAAGAGCACTTAAGGGGTGCTCTAACCCTTATACAAAACAATCTAGTACAAAGCTAGAACAATAGCATAACCCTGAACAAAAACTATGAGATAGGCTTGTGGATCCAAACACAAAGATCTAGCAGATTCAGCATAATAAAGTTGATCCGCCTCCTTTGAATTGCTATCCTAATCCCTTCTGCTTCCACAAGCACCACTTCATTGTGTTTTGGTTGCTACAGAATAGAACAAGCGTAATGGAGGTCTGAAAATATGCTGCATCATAAAATAGTTATGAACACAGTGGAGGGAGATCTTT
>Ga0214543_1004009_pt1 | contig 28198 bp, 15 predicted proteins | sample CNSS2metaG_FD_160094 | JGI IMG/M metagenome (GOLD analysis project Ga0214543, IMG submission 160094) | Root nodule microbial communities from cowpea collected in UCLA plant growth center, Los Angeles, California, USA - CNSS2 | ecosystem: Host-associated > Plants > Roots > Nodule | place: USA... | reverse complement strand
TATATATATATAGGGTTAAATATGTTTTTGGTCCCTTAAGTTTCAGTGAATTTTGGAATTAGTCCCTCATCAAAACTTTATACCAATTTAGTTCTTCATCTTTCAAAATGCGTGAATTTAGTCATTTTAACCAAATTTTTTTAAATTTATCTGACGTTTCAAGCACATTTCATGATAATATTTAAGTTAATATTGAAGCAAAAATGTGTCATGTAAATAATTTAAATACTATCATGAAATGCGCAACGTCAGATAAACTTAACAAAATTTGGTTAAAAGGACTAAATTCATCCATTTTGAAAGATGAAGGACTAAATTGGTCAAAAGTTTTAATTAGGGACTAATTTCAAATTTCGCTGAAACTTGAGGGACAAAAAACATATTTAACCTATATATATATATATATATATATATATATAATTAAATTAACTAAGTAAACGGTAATTAGTGCTTACCCACCGTATTTACCGATGTCAACATCTTAAGTCATTTTCATAAGCAAACTTGAACGACGTAATTTTTAGTGTTCTCTTTCCTTCAATGCTGTTTTTCAGTATCGAATTTTAAAATTCAATTTAGAAAAATAACAAATTTCAAAATTTAATTTAGAAAAATATAGAATTTTAAATTCCGATTAAAGAGTTTCCTAAATTTTAAATTCCGAGAGTCTCCCAAATTTTAAAATGAAAAAATAGAATCCGATTTGTTAACATTATTGCTTACGCATGTGATTACGCATGTTAGAGTATTTCTTATTTAGTCTACAAATTTCACTTTTCAATTTCTCTAGGTGCATTTATTTTAGTCTCTCTATATACATGCATCTTAATTCTTTTTTGCTTTTCATATGTAGACTTTTAATATTTTGGATTAATGATTTTCTATTTATTTTATTTATTTTGCTCTAATCAATCATTTTATTAATAAAATATACTAAATAAAGTCTTTTAGCTTTTAAAACTTAATAAATTGATCTTTTAAGATTTAATAAGCCTCTCATTTTAATGAAATATTACTGCATTTTAAAATTAATTAAACGTTAATTATTTTTTTTAGTAATATTATAATACCAAATTAAGCAAAATATAATAAATGATACAACTAAAAGAAGGTTATTAAGTCTTACGTATTTTAATGCGTGACGTTTTTAAATTCATGCAGCGATTAAAAATAATATGAATTATAATTAAAAGGGATAATTTTTCTTTTTGGTTTATATAAATAAAAATAATTTAATTTAATGGTACAGTAATCAATGTATAAATTATAAAAAGATTTTAACGTTAATAACCTGATTCAATTATTTTAAAAATTTCTTCATCGTATAATCTATATTTGGAGTACCTTTGTTTATTATTTTGGATTAATCCCAATTTAGTTTGTCGCAAGCCAAAATTTCAGATAATTTTTAATCAAATGAAATTATGTTAAACTTCGAATCAAATAATATACTTTTTTATTAATAATATATTTTATTACTTTCGTAAGCACTTGTATAGTCGTGAAAAAAAAATTTATATCGCCCATAAATATTAAAGTGAACATGAATTGTATAATCTTAAAATTTATTTTAAAATGTGCTATGCAAACTTAAAATATGTATAAGTGAAAATTTTTTACAAATTATAAAATTCAGAATATATTTTTATATTCAAAAATATATTTTAAATTATGTAATTTGGAAACACATTATATCTCTAAATTGTATTGTTTATGAATGTATTTTGAATTATAGATAAGAAATGTACTTTTAGATTATATGTATTTTTTGGTTATATAATTTGGAATATATTTTTAAATCTAAAAATATATTTCAGATTATGAAATTTAAAATACATTTTCAAATTTAACAATCCGAAAATCTAAAATGTGAGCATATAAACTTTTTCAACATTGACACAAATGTGTAAGAAGAAACCATGGAGCTACAAAAAGTAATCTGGCCCCTATTTCCTTTCCAAAATTTATTAAGAGCCCAACTTAGCTGAATTGAGTTGTAATTCATTTTGAGGGATTTCTTTTTGCACTCCATGTTTCTTTTTTCACCCTATGCATTCCTTCTCCACCTCCCTAAATATGAGAATCCTCACTTACCCTTTTGGTTCAAAGTTTTCTTTTTCCAAATTTTTCAATTTGAAAACTTTTCATATTTGCAATCAGGAAATCAATAATACTTTTGGATTACACGGTCCAAATTTTTATTTTTTATTTTTGCATTAAAAAAATTCTCGAATTGCATTTTTTTCACATAAAAGAAGATTCAACATTGTACAATTCAAAAAATATTTTTAACTTTTAAATTATTTGAAAGTTTTTTCTTTTGCATAATAATCTTTCAGATTTGACAATTTATATATATATATATATATATATATATATATATATATATATATTTATAAAAAAAATTCTTGGATTGTGTAATTCATAATTTATTATAAAATTTGAAAGTTACTTTTGTTTTTGATTACACAATGTGCAAGTTATATTTTACTTTTGCATTATATAATCTATAAGTTTTTTTTTAAAAAATCATTGAAAGTCACTTTCTAATTGTATAATTTAGAAGTCACTATTGAAAAATGAAAAAGTTTTCATTAAATGCAATGACATATGTTGAGCTCTTCTAAGTAAAGAAAGAGTCATGTGTACCAAAAAAAAAACTAAGTTAGGTATTTTCTTTTAAATTGGTGTTTACACCGTGTGGAATGTGTTACATGTTAAAATCTAAGTCATTCCCTGTCTAGTCATTACTTATCTTGTAACCCTTCTAGTTTCTTTAGTTTTTTTTTTTCTCCCTCCACCTCTGTAATGTCTCTCCACTACCCATCACCTCTTAATTACAAGTATTGATATAAAGTTTTTGAATTCAATCCCTTTATACCCTTTCTAGTTTAGGGTTTAGGGCGAATCCTTTCTAGTTTAGGGTTTAAGGTGGCTAACCTTGTGTTTGGAAGGTGATGGGAAGTCGAGATAGATGGAGGAAGGTGGGTAAAGATGGCGAGAAGTAAAGGAAGGTGGAGGAAGATGTAGAGAGAAAAAAAAGAGAGAACCAAGGGGTTCTAAGATATGAGATGACTTAAATTTTGACACGTGACACCTCCAAAACGACCTTAACACCAATTTAATATAATGAACCAGATTGAGATTTTTTTTAAGAAAAACAAGGACTTAATTGAGTGAAAAAAATATAGGAACTCAACTTAATAAAAAACAAATATATGGACCAAAATCAATCAAAGACTTTAATACAGAGACCACATTACTAATTAAGTTTTTATCGTATTCATGTCTCTTTTGCACGAAGAAATAAGATAATACTTATCAATTTCTTTTATTTTTCGACTCTTTAGTTGATCATATAATATTTTAAGAAAATATCAAAATATTTAAATATTTCATAAATGGTATAATTGAACACATTAATTGTTTTTGAAATGTTGTATTGTGGTATTAAAATTCACATATGAGAAAGCTTAAGAAAATTATAGTTATCATTGTAAAATCCAAACAAAAGAGATTGAATGAAAACAACAATAATTATGTAGAAAAAAATGAATTTCAATGTGAGTTGTATAGATTCATAGCCAATTCAATTTTATTCTATTAGAAATTGAGAATCATTCATGATAAAATATAAACAACAAATATGTGTAAAAAAATTTGATTTGATGGAATTGAGGATTGCATTTCCTAAATGCAATAAATCACTAAAATTAAATTTTTAAGAAGGGCTTTCACTTAAGCTAAAGATTCTCGTTTGAGCTAAAATAAAAAAAAAAACAAAAAGAGTTTCACTGGCTTCATCGCCTAAACTAAAGATTCACGCTTAAGTGACAATGGCTCTTGCTTATGCTAAAAATTATCGCTTGAGCTAAAATTCAAATAGAGAGCAAAGTGAAATTTTGGTTATTTTCGTTTGCGCTAGATTTCTCTTGCTTAAGTGAAAGGACTTTCGCTTAAGTTAAAAATTTTCGCTTAAACTAGAATAGCTAATTTTCATCTGTCCTCAACATAAAAAAACCAGAACCACAAAATACTAAAATTTCTCATGTATTCATCAATTCAACACATTAAAATACAACAATTCAAGCAATTCAATCTATCAAATTATAACATGTAAGACAATTTAATTCCATCGAAAAAAAATAACTTTCTTCACCTCAAACGTATACAAAGATTGAAACAATGAAGAAACCCTAGGATAATTTTTAAGTTGTAAAACCCCAATTCAAACTAAAGGAACCAAAACCTAAGAACACAGAAAAGAACTATGGTTCTAATCATGATCAAAGCGGAACTAAAATCCCAGAACAGAAAAAGAAAGTGGAGGTCAGAATATCAATTTACTCAAAGAAAGAAATTATTTGGATAGATTTGAAGAGAGCTTCACCACAAACCCAAATATGCCATGTGATTCAAGAAGAGATAAAGATTTAGACGAGAAAAGAGAGGATCAAGATTGAGTGAAAAAGGAAGACTGAACTTGTATTAATAGAAAGAAGAGACTGTGTTTAGTTGAAAGGGAAGCATATGAAAATTTGTTTTCACATATATATATATATATATATTTATATATATATATATATATATATAACTTCTAGTTTTGCAATATGTCCATCTTTTTTATCTTCTCATGTTAAGAAATGAATTTCACATAATGTGTTCATATTTAGTGAATACAAAAATAACTTTTTTCAATTATTTAAAGCTATTCTGCTTATATTTCGAACTAAAGCTTTTTTTTTAAACTTCATGGAATTTGAATTTAAAAATCAATTTCTCAATTTAAAAGTATTAATTATAAAATTTAAATACAATTTATACATTAAAAAATATTTTTTTGTTATTGATTTTAATTACATAAAAATAATTATTATTTATGAATATTTCACGTTCTAAAATAAGAATTAATTACTGCTGGATAAAATGTATTTGTGGTTTTTAGAAAGAAAAACAAAGTTTATGACAAAAAAATCAACAAAAGAAAATGATATTTGCTTTCCCACCTGGGTCCACGGTTTCGCTATTTTTCCACTGCTTTTCGTTTCTTATTTCCATTGTTCAAAGAAAAATATGATTTTCCCGTGTATATATAAAATTAATGTTTTGATAGATTGCGATTTATCAGTAGTTTTGTTTTAAAATAAATATTTTTTTAACACAAATCAACATAACAAACACTTTTAACACATTGAAAATGGTTTTTAACTAAAATAACTTATATATATTGTCATGAATAATCAAATCATTAATCACACTCAAAATAAATAGTAATAAATAATAAGACTTTCATGATCTAGTAATTAGGATTCATCATTCAGCAAGCATATAACTAAACATAGGATTCAAACATGAAAAAAGTCAATCTCACAAAAATTGAAAAGGTTTCTACAATTTATTGCCAAATTTCAAATATGTTTGTGATGATTCTCACTGTTTTCAATCATCATGGACCTTCATCATGTTCTTGAGGACATCTCTTTTGTAGAAGCAAACAATGATAACAAGTTGAACAACTATCACTGCAATGGCTGCTTTCCATGAAAACATAAGACCCACACTGAAACCTATTCCCATTGCACAAATTGTTTGAACCACTAAACTCATTTTCTCTCCATTGAAAGGCTTAACCTGTAGCATGAAATAACACATATATAAGTTAAAGTGGAAAAGAGAAATACTTGTAAGAGTCGCTATTACAAATAGTGATACTGGTATTTGTTTTTGGTCCGTCAACTTTCTATGAAAATTAGAATTAGTAGGAATTAATCACTCTTTGAAACTTTGATCCAATTTAATTCCTCAACTTTAATATTGTGTGAATTTAATCCTTTAAACCAAATTTTTTTAAGTTTATTTGATGTTTCAAATGTATTTCATGATAGTTTCTTAGCTAATTGAAGCAAAAATGTGTCAAATGATGTAAGTATTTCAAATGCTATCATGAAATACATTTGAAACGTTAAATAAACTTAACAAATTTTGCTTGAAAGGACTAAATTCACATAATTCTGAAGTTGAAAGACTAAATTGGACCAAAGTTTCGAGGAAGGACTAATTCTAATTTTCACTAAAAATTTATGGATCAAAAACATATTTAACCCTTTAAATTTTGATATATTTTGTTTATAAACTTAAAAAATGAATGAATATAATATTTTTAAACCAACATCATCGATTATTTGGTAACATTTAAAATGTAATGTGTCATCTTAAAAAGCTGTTTAACACAAAAAAATTTCACGCTCTTGAATTAAAAAGTGCCGTGTTTATTCAACGTCAATTCTAACTTCACGTTCAAATTTAAACAATAAACACATATTTAATTCAAAGAAAAATGTCATTATAAGTGATCCATTTATGCTAAAATGAATAAGTAATGAAGGAAACTTTCTTAATTATAACATAATCAAAAAGGGAAACATCATTTGTACAATTTACTTGCTTGAAAGTAAATCTACCAGACATATATATATGATTGTTAGATTTCTAAGTATTATATTGTATGCAGATTTTCACCCAAATAACGCATAGATTACATTGTTTTATTGTATTTTCACATTAATATATGCAACTTTTTGTTCCTTAAATATAACATTCATGACATGCATGCAATAATGCACAAAGAAATTAGCTCAAAGTAATAATCAAAACATACCACACTTTCTTCGGCAGATCTATGGCAAAGATCACATTTGAAAGTTTCCTTCTGAAAGAACCATCCATCTCCAATGGCAAGAATCTTCGAAAGCATTCTCCCTCTCACCCTTTTAGTTAAATACTCTCTCACGCAAACAACGTTATAGGGTTTGTGGAACATGTTAGCGACCAAGGTGATGAGAACCAAACCTAGGAAGCAAAACGAACATATCTTTGTTTTCTTTGTTATCTCATCATGAGACCAGACAAAGTAAACAAATATCAGTGACCACATTATTGTACAAAACAACAGTACGGTAAAACAACCTAAACAAGTTTGCTTGCACTTCGGTCTTGGCTTTTCATCATGAACACTCTCGTCATAGTCAATTGCATCATAATTAGGGATTAATCTCCTGAACTCCGCAAGCAAATCTTGGTGGTCCTTTAAAAGGACACCAATCTAGAGAAAAGAGAGTAAACATTAAAGAGATTCAACAAAAGTATATCTTTTCTAGAGAACAATAAAAAGGGTGCCCTTTGAAAGGACAACACACTTACCTCATCATGAAGATCACAAGTTGTCTTTCGATGGTCTAGTTTGTAGGTTGTAATACTCATCACGAATGATTCGTAAGAACCCTCCTCATTTTTGAATCGTTCCTATTGAAAGCACTAAACCTATCAATATCACAACTAAAAACTAACCGTTCATATGATATATGATATATGATACACAGATACGATACGGATACGATACGATACGTATGCTATAAAACCTGGATACGGATACGGACATGGACAGAGAGATACGAGAAAACATAAATAAGCAACAACATATGATAATCTGATAATTCACCTTTATGTTGTCAACTAAACGGACTAATTCTGGACGAGGTTCGTGCTTGAGTTTGATCTCATGCTCCTTTGGCAAGAACTTGTTGAATCTCAAAATCAAACTGTGGTGGCCTCTGAGTAACTCCTTCATCCTCGCAGCCACAACAGCAGGGGTAATCCTGAAAGAAGCAAGAGAAATAAATATCAGAGAAGACTTCACTTTTCAAAATCATCACATACAAAGAGAGAATCTACCTTTCTTCCTTGTAATCTTTCAGGATCCGAATCAACATGTCATACTTCTCCTTTTCGTCCCGAAACACTTCTTTGACTCTATTCAGAAAATACAAGGCATCATCCATGGAAGGTCTCTGAGGAGTGCTTTGGTTTTGTCTGTAGTTTCATGCACAAAACACAAACACATTCACTCTTAGACACGTAGAATCTTAACAACCATATCAAGAGTTCTATCAATGAATCAACTTCCAAACTATAGAGGCCACATGAATCGGTATTCCAAACTTAAATCAAAATTATCCACTGATTCATTATTACTTGTTTGTTAGAATTCACACACATACAACTTGAGCAGAATTGAAGAACAATCATAAGTCAATTTAAGCTAAATCAAGCATAATTCTGAGTTAAGTGATGATAAACCAGAATTGAAGAGCACAGGAGAGAAGAAACAGACCCTTGTTCCATCTTCAGAAAATAGGGCAGACACGCAATTTCAGAAAGGAATTAATTTGGTGACAGAAAGGAGCACGGAACAGTGAAGTACTGTGTTTTAAGGTTTTGTCCAAAATAGGGCAAAGTGTCAATTTATGTTGTCAGAAATTATTGTTGTTGTTGTCTGAGCCACTTCATCCATGTGTTCGGGTCAAATACTACTACTACTACTACTTACCAAGCCCGGCCCATACTATATATTTTTAAAATAAAATTTAAAATAATTTAAAATAATAGTATGAACAATATTAGAAAAAAAAAATTATGTTTTTAATTTTGTGTTTATACAAACTCTCAAGCATGAGAATAAACTATATAACAGTAAAGTAATACAATGTTCTTACTAGTTTATATACAAATTTTGGGATTATTTTTTTATTCCTATTTTCGTTTAAAAATATGAAGTTAGTCCTTAAGTTTTTTTTGTCTCAATTTGATCTCGATTTTTTAAAAAATGATAATGTAATTTGATCATTTTTCGTTAAATTTTCTGAATCAAATCAATGTTTTTGTATCAAAATTGAAGTTGTGAATAAAGATGGTTTGCTTTGGTAGTGTAACTGACGTGATCCTAATGTTAGGTTTTTATGAAATTTAATGAAAATAACTAAATTGCATTAATTTTTAAAACATCGAGACCAAATTGAAACTAAAAAAAACTAGAAGATCAACTTGACATTTTTTCGATGAAAAAGTTGACAAAAAGAATAATTAAAGCAAAAATTTCACACCCAAAAATATTGATTGAATATATGCTAACCTAATTGCATTAGATTTTGTTGACGTGTCAAACATCGAATTGACATTTTAATTGTTTACATCGTTTGAAATGTGTGTTCATATGTTAGCATGAAATAGTGTGTAGTACATAAAAAGAAGTTAACACCAACTAGTTGAGAGAATTATATTCATTCATTTTTTAAATTTGAAAATAAAAATATATAAAAGTTAAGATAAAGACAAAATTCATGTTTAGCCATTTATACAGTAAAGACATAAAACAATAAAAAGATATTAATAACTCATAAAACAATAAAAATATATTAATAAATCATAAAGATATTAATAAATCATAAATGTTCGTGTGAAACGGAGTTGACAATTTGTGTATTGCTTAATAGTGTCAAAAAAGCATTTAAGAATAATTGAAGTCCATTTAACTCGAAAACAGAAAAACATTTAATGCAATTAATATTAGTTTAAATAACCAGTTGCCAGCTAATAAACACAAAATAAAAGTTTGAAATAATTAAATCTATTCATTTTCCAACAATACTCGGCTAATTTTTAGGGTTTAATAAATATAAGTTACGGTTGATGTATAAAGTTTATATTTTGCCTTCATAATAAGAAAACATATCATATGCTCTTCAAAGACAAATAAATTATGATTAGCTTAATAAATGAGTAAAACATACTTATCCTCATTTTTTTTCTTCTAAAATCTAGAACACCATTGTTACTCGATCAACACATAAATTACAGTGATTTTAGGAACTGTTCATTATAAGAAAAAAGGTTGTTTGATATTATTTGACGACCATTTGACAACTTGTATAATGGTAAAATAGTTTTAACAAAAGTTGATTTTTATATTTTTAGAAAAAAGAGAAAATAAATAGTTACAAGAGATAATATCAAATGGTAATACAAAAAAGGATGGTGTCAAAATACCAGTGTCCTGGTTGTGTTTTATTCATTGTTGTAGGTTATCTTTTAGATGCTGAATCAAAAATCACAAAGCCTATGATGAAAAATTTGGAACTATGCTATGGTGGATTCTTTTGATATAGCTTTTGAAATTACTATCGGATATGAACTGCAAGTAAAATTTGGTTTTTTGTAGTTCAATGACAATCGCAATAACATATGGATGGAACAAGTTATATATATTTTTTTTCTCATGTATTACTTTATGGGTTGATAATCCAATTACTTCTATTTAATATATTTGTTTTTTCTATATAAAAAAAATTGTTCAAGTGTGTCAAATGTGCTAGGTGTTAACATTACAAAAACAGAGACTTTTTTATTAATAATTTTAAAGAAATTTGATTTTCTAATAATTTTTTTTACTATTCTTTTGCCTAATCTTCGAAATATACCGGTGAATAATTATTTTGATGTTTTAAAATATGTTAAAATCTTTTTTAATATACCATATTAGTGTAATAAAAAAAATTAACAGAAAATCTGAACTTAATTTTAAATGGGTCGAAATAATATAGTCAAATCAAATATAACTTTAATATTGATATAAAATTATCAGAGTCCAATATCCACATATGACGAGCTTTTTTCTCTCATACATACGTACTAAACTACTATCATTTTACTTGTCAATAAACGATATGAAACAATTGCGCTAGAAACCATATACTCTACCTTAAAAAAAATCACTTGACGTTAACAGAGATTATCCCTATGATCAAGACAGATGAAAGCAAAAAATAAGAACAACTAATAAGGTCTGAGAAAGAAGCATTTGACGAGAAGAATAGAGAAGAGAGAAAAAGAGTTGAAAGGAGTTTGAGAAAAATGAATATTATTCATGAAGTGTAATTACATTTCCAAGGTGGAAGGAAATACATTACATATAGAGTTTTTCAAAATCTATGGCAACTACACTAAAGATAAAACAATTTCATAATATCAGAGAAAACGCTAAAACACTCGAGATCAATTGACGACTAACAAAATATAGATGCCACATGTTTAATTTTGCAATGGAATCTTTCTTTGTGTGTTTCTCATTTTTTTTTTCAGCAAAAAATGAATAAATTAAAGAATAACACTTATGGGGAGCTCTAACCCTTTTACAAAAAGAACAATAACCTATACAAAATGATGCAAAAACTTGGCATCGAAACCTTACAAAACATGACAGCCAATAATTAAAGATCCATCCAAGATTGAAAAGATTCTAAAGAAGATGCACATGAGACTAAAACAATAGTCATAAACTTATTCTGCTCCTCCAAAATACACAATAAAAAATAGAGACAGAAAAAACCCTACACATGAAGTTGGTAGAAAAGGCAATAGGAGCTATAAATATTAGTTTGAAAATGATATTTATGAACCTTGATTCAAATGTTATCATGCAAATGCATTAGGAAACAAATATATATACTTCATCCAAATCGATTCTCAAGCGACCATTCACTTAAGCATAACCAAGAAATCAACATAGAAATATTATATAAATAGAGCTATTTTTAGAGATATCATCCCAAACTAAATAAGTCTGTAATTTTTGCCAGAAACATTATGTCATAATGTTTGCAATTTTTGTCGAAAAAATTGCACGGCAAAATTATTATTACCGCTGTAATCAGCGTCCAACAAGAAAGTATATATTATTAAACATGCAACATAAAAACAATTCATATCTCCTTCAACTCCACTTGATCAAATGTTGTCTGCTGGATTTCCACCTTCATCCTCATCAACAACATCTCCACAACCATGACGCTCTAAGAGTCTAGTGAAATCCTCCACCAGATCTTCATTGCCCTCAATGTAGATGGCAAGCTACAAATTATACATATACTTTGTAAGAAAAGAGAGAGTAAACAATTAACAAAAAATGTTTTGACGCGAAATGGAAAAAGAATGGTTTAATTGGTCAGATGATACCCATTTTAATTTATATATGTCAGTTTGGTACCCGTTTTTACGAAAATGTCAATTGAGTCATAACTTTTGAAAAGATGCCTCAATTAGGTCCTTCTCAGAAAAAAATTAATAACTGCGTTAACGGTATTGATATCTAAAATGACTTACAAAATCAATTATTGATATTTATATTCAAATTTAGTGGTAAAAGTCATGAATTGAGTAAACGGTTTTAATCATTTTTGTTTGAAAGGGACTTGATTAAGACGTTTTTTCAAAAGTTAGGACTAGATTGACACATTTTTAAAAGCGGATACCAAAGTGACACATCTGAACAAAATTGGGTACCATCCGACTAATTAAACAAAAAAGAATCATAACAAAAAAACTAAAAATGGCAAAAACATATGAATTACCTCACGTGAAACCTCAGTAATGTCCTTTAGCCCTTCCTTGTACTTTGATATAGTGTCCAAGATTAAGTTGCAAGCAAGCTCATCATCTTGGAATCGGTTCTGTCGAAAGCAATAGTTCTATCAATTAGGGTTTGCAAATCAACAATATCAGTAGAAAAAAAAAAAAAAAAAAAAAAAAAACAAGTTACTGCATGAAAAGTTCCTTCACCTTTATCTTGTTCATGAACTGCTCTTCATCATGTGGTGCAGTCTCGTCGTCAAGTTCAATCCAAAAGTCCTTCTCTATGAAATAGTTAAAACCCATAATCAATTTGTTGTGCCCTCTCAAAAGCTCCTTCACCTTCCCCACAAGAGTAGCATAGCTGATACTGAAAAAATCACATAACAAATTGAGAAAAAGCTCACGTTTTCAAACCCATAACATAACGCAGTATAATTAAAATGTGCTTAATCAGAAGAAATTCACCTATCATCCCTGTAATCGACCAAGAACTGATGGAACAAGCGAAACTTCTCCTTTTGGTTTCGAAACTCGTGTTTGAGTTCACTCACAAACCAAATGGCATCGTTCACAGTGGCCACCGGCTTCTGAGACCTACGAACAGGACCTCCATTGCCACTTTTAAGACCTCGTTTGTTTCCACAGCTTCATGCACACAAAAACAAATACGTATATATACGATTTCAAATACCCTAAATATCAACAATGGTATGTATGTATATATAGCAAGCTAATAACTGCAACACATCAAATGTTCCTCAGTTCAATGAATCAATGTTCAGATTCTATAAAGGGTATAGCAGAAATTCACTTTTCCAGAAAAGATCAAATTGTTTAGCCCTAACAACATTACTATAACGAATCCATTATTTCTATGAAAAGCTATATGATTTCATGAGATAACCCATAAATCAAAGTAAATTTCAGTGAAATTAAACACACAAGAATTGAAGAGCAGCATGCAAAAGTGAAAAAAAAACAAACCCGTTAGCCATAGCAGATGCAGAAGAAAATGGGGCAAAGAAAAGTGGTGATGGAAGGAGAATGGAACAGCTGAGTGTGTGTTAGCTTGTTTTAACGTTGCTGGAAGAGTGGGGTGTCTTATCTGGACCACTTCATCCTGTGGGTCATTTACTGTTCAAGCCGAATCCACACGTTTTCTATACGTTATTTTGTTTTCTTCTTGGATGCTGATGTGTAAAATAAGTTAACATTAATAATTATAGTTAATGTTAATATTAATTATATATGTCTTTTTGAAATTTTGATGTGAAATTAAAATTTGTTTGTGTCTTAAATTTTGATATATTTTGGTTCTCAAATTTTAGAAGTAAACTTTAAAAATGGATGAATAGAGTCTTTTTAACAAATTTACATTGATTTTTTTTTTGTACGTGTTAAACACACGTTTTCTATCTGATATCTGACATTCAGGGACGGTTAGAAGTGAGTTTTAAGTCTAACTCAACCTTACAAAACCGACTTGTAAGATGAGGATTACACCCACTTATATATTATGAATTGACCTTATCTTTTAGTCGATTTAGAACTTCCTTGTGGGTGGTCCATTAGCGGCCCGATTGTGGGTGGAACATAATGTCCAAGAAATCTCGCTAGGATAGGTTTTAACTTGACTCTGATACCATATTAGAAGTGGATTTTAAGTCTAAAACAACCCCACAAAACTGGCTTGTAAGGTGAGGATTGCACCCACTTATATATTGTGAATTGACCTTATCTCTTAGTCGATGGGGAACTTCCTTATCTCTAGTCGATGTGGGACTCCAACATGATCTAAAACAATATTTAACCATTAATAATATGTTATAGGTTAAAAGAATACTTTACTTATCTCGTATTTCTTTTTAATTGTGTTTGTTGGATTTATAGAAATTGTTTGTGTTCTAATTGTTTCAGATTATCATAAATAAACACCAAACAACCCTTATTTAAACTTTACAAGATCATGGTTAAATTAAACCCTTTTATATATAGTTTAGGGTTATTTGTAAATATTCTAAATACTTTAAAGACTTATCGAATATTAACTAATCAAATAGTAAAAAAGAGGGAGAAGGAGTTGAATTGAGAGTGAAAATATGCTATTACTTTATAAAAGATGAAAAACCGTTAAATCCTTAAATTAATTGAGCAATTCCCAAAACCTGATTGACCATACGTAACACTACAGATCAAACACTACAAGAAAACTTTTAAATAGTGATCATTAATAATTAGTAACTATAAATATCAATTTAGATACTAATTTAAAAAACTAAAAATTAATGGTTAGTAAAATAGTCACTATTATAAAAAAAAATTATAATTGGTCACTAAATTGGTCTTTAAAATTAGTTATCATGGTTTTAGCTACCAAAGAAGATTGGTTACTAAAAGTTAGCTATTTAAGTTCTGGATACCAAAATGACTTAGTTTCTAAATTTGTCTCTAATTAAAAAGTGACCAATACAATGACCAATTATCATTTTTTACTTATAATAATGACTATTTTAGTAACAAATAATTTTTAATTTTGTAAATTGGTATCTAAATTGGTCACTATAATGGTTAACTATTTTTTGTAACGAAAATTGATTTTTAATTGAGAATTTTCTTGTACCGGATGGTATTCGATCTTCTGACCCTAGAGTACCTTAGGTTTTTCTTGATTGTCTCTTCTGATGAAGATGAAGGGAAAGAAAACATAAATACGTGTATGTGCTTACAAGTGGAGATCAAAACCTTTTATGCCATGTTTGTCAATTACTTTTTCTTAAGTTTCAACATTTCTAATTTGGTCCATCATCAGATTAAGATTTGTCTTAATTAGACTATTTTAACAATTTGGCTAATAAAATATAATGACCCTGAGACATTTAATTTTATATATATATATATATATATATATATATATATATATATATATATATATATATATATATATATATATATAAAGAGTCGAGATAATTGCTAAGAAACAAAGTTGAAATCAAAACTTCCTTTAATCTTTATTAATTATCAATTATGATTTAACTATACGTTTTGGTATTTATTTGGAAAATAATTTGTAACCAAAAAAATATATTAGAAAATAAGCATTTTAGTTGTTGTAATTACTAATATATTTTGGTTTATTGATGAATATCATTATATATATCCGTTATAACGATTAAATGAAACTTACTTTGATCTGTGATTCAATTTTATTTTAATTTCTAAGATTGCGAAAATAAGAACTAATATGATTTTCTAAGTCATAAAAAATAATTGGGTTTCTTTATATAAAATGATTGAACGATTTTATCATCTTAAATGAATTTTCCAGGTTCAACATGAATTATGTTGACAATCTAAAACGTGACAGAGATCTTATATCTAATAATCTGAAAGATTAAAATGGAATCTTCATAATTTTTTAACGCTATATAATTAGAATATATTAAAAAAATCGTTTGGCAGTTTTAGTTCGTAATTTTTTTATATATCAATCATTTCGGAATTATATATAGTATGATTATTAATTTTCCTAATAATTAGTTGAAAAGTCATATGCCGGATAAATTATAATAAGTTGAGTGTCTAAAAAATTAATTTGCAGTATATTAAAATAAAAAAATATTAGATATTAAATTTAGACATTTTGCACTTTGGTGCGTGTTAGATCGAGGGAAGTTCCCTTTTGGTGAGGTAAATGTATGATTTTTTTTTTCCAAGTTTTATATTTTTTTGAGTTGTTTACGGAATTAAAATCATGAAAAATGAACTCTTTATAAATCTTCTTCCACGTCTAAGTTTTTAAGTGTGACATTTCTTTGTCCCAATACAAAAGTCATATGTACAGGAATATAAAGAAGATTCATTTTTTTTTATCAACTCAATTATTGTCGTCTAACATTTAAACAATTAACACAAGGACAATAATATTTTTCATTCACGAGTGTTGCATTTCGTTGAGCAAATTGAAGAAACTCTTCAACCCCATTCTCATACACATCAGTGATCCGACTAGCATGCACCCAATTTCGATCCATTACTACACAACATAAAAAGCTCGTTCATACAGGCATTCAATATTTCCCAACTGTCCAAATAAACAATTGAAGTTTATAAGAATGATTTTCTTAATGATTGAAAAACATCTTTAAATCATTAATTGAAAAATACTTAAACTAATTTCTAAAAACATTACCGAGGGTCGAACACCTTCGGACTCAACCAACACGTTCAATAATAATCGTAAGTACACAGTACCAAATACAATCTTAATTAGATATTCAATTAAGATTTAAATTTAATATCAATAAATATAAGAAATTAAAATTATATAAAATTTTAAAAAACTAACCGTTATAGCAAATGAATTTTTTTGCCTAGTGTGAGAGTGTTTGAACCTTCAGACCACCAAATGCAAGTAAAGCAACACTTACACAGCCCTGAACAACCCAACAGAGGGCGACAACAACAAATGGATGCAGGGATAAGTCGCGGCAGCGGGGTTTTTCACGAAAAACCTCCTCCCAAAAAGTCCACACCAAGTGGCAGCGTGAGGCCACAAACAACGTAGGAGACCCCTCGACGACATGGTGCTGTGGTGGAGGGAGAGCGGTTGCGCGAGGGCAAGCAGCGACGACAAGGGGCACGACGCTCTGACCAAACCACAACCTCAAAGAAGCGACGACAAGAGGCGCGACTGGTCTGACTACAAGAGGCGAAACGACGGACGGAGCTCCAGCGGCGTGGCCATGCGATGGAAGCAGAGTTCCAAACCAGAGAAGCGGCGTGGCCGAACGAAGGGTTGCGTGAGTGACGGTGGTTGCATGAACAAGGGTTTACGGTGGTTGAACGAATGATGGTGGCAAGGGCTGCTTGGACGGCGAGAGAAGAACCTCAATGCGGAGGAGCAGTTCACGTTTCAATGGTGGAGTGGAGCAGAGGAAGAAGAAGCGCACAATGAAGCACGAAGAAGAAAACAAGAAATGAGGGGGAAACCATGCTGACTACAATTTATCAGGGTACTACATCGGTTAACAGCTAGAACCGATGTAGTATTGTTTAAACCTATGCAAAAATATGATTTTTCAATTTCTTTTCTTGAAAAAAATTAGTGTTACATCGGTTTTCTTGATAACCGATGTAATAAATATCTCAGTATTTTCAAAAATGTCACTGCGCACTGTGCTATATCGATTTGCGTGTAAGTATTGTAATATCTTGTTGTAATATACCATTTCTGCACTAGTGATATAAATATATATTAAATTTTACAAAATTTTTCTAGCATTTTATATTGGTCTTCAGGTTATAAGAAATGAAAATGATTATTAATCACAATCAAATATGTACCCAAAGATCAACACAAAATAGAGTTGATAAATATTCATAAATTTTAAGACATGTATATTCATATATATATATATATATATATATATATATATATATATATATATATATATATATATATATATTTGAATATACACACTAATAAACTATGAAAAAATGATGAATCTTCTTAAATTGTCCAACCAGACAATTTAAGATTAAATAATTATAAATTATTAGTACTGTCTCCTTTTATATTAGTTTTTAAGAAATGCAATTTCTTCAAAAAACTTGAAGACAATAAATAGTTTTTGTATTAAATCTCAAATGGGAAACTAAGACTAATTCAATGCAACAAAAAATCTCAAATCAAACAAAATAAATCAATATATTTAAATATATAATTAATCACGTATCCAACATACAAAAAATAAAAAGACATACACATACTACAAAACTATAGGCTCATATTAAAAATAATTTTTGAAGATAATAATAGAACCTAGGAATGTGAAACGTGAGAAACAATGGAGGAGGATGCAACTCTAGACACGTTTTGAAAAGCTACACAATCACATAACAATGCAACAGTACTTGTACACGAATGATAAGAAAAAGCAAATTTTACCAACAAAGAACGCAAGGAAGACACACACTTAACAAAAAACACACATAAAAAAAGCGAAGAAATCACTTACTAGTTCAACATTGAGTGTTGACAAAGAAAGGAGGTGCTCAAAAAGTGGGCTTCAACGGTAGCGAGTAGAGGTCCTAGAGAACTTCTTTAGCGGTGACGACGAACCTCTTTGACGGAACGATGACACACAAACGAAGGTGGAGTGGGTTTGTAGTGGAGGTTATGGTTTTCATCGTGGAGGCTTTTCACTGTAAGAAAATGCTTCATTAACAACTAATTTTAGTGACCAAAAGTTGTTAGTCACTATAATGACAAATTTAGATACCAATTTACAAAATAAAAACTTATTGGTTACTAAAATAGTCACTATTATGAATAAAAAATTATAATTGGTCTCTAAATTGGGTGAATAATTAATCAAAATAACTTATTGTGTGAGGGTGAATTTTTTCATGTGAGGTATTGTGCTCATATCTTGAATTTGATAGTTCAAGAGGGTTTAAAAGTGGCCGAAGTTGCTTTGCACAAAATTAGAGAAGCATTAAATATGTGAAAGGGTCAAGGGCAAGAAAACTAATATTTATAGAATGTGTTGTTCAAGTAAGGGGTATTGATACTAAAGTGAACTTAAGGTTAGCTATACCTACTATATGGAATTCTACTTTTCTGATGCTTGAAAGTGGTCTTAAGTATCATTGAGCTTTTGGATGTTTCACTATACGTGATAGAAACTTTAAACATTTTTCAACAATTGACGAGTGGAAAAAAGATGAGAGGATGTGAGAATTTTTAAGGCCATTTTATAAGATAACCAATTTGATTTCAGACACATATTATCCGACCTCTGATGAATATCTTATGAAAGTATGGAAAATTGAGTGGTTGTTAACGAATACTCTAAGAAGTGATGACCCCTTAATGAAAGAATGACAAAAAGGATGATGGATAAATTTGACAAGTATTAGAGTGAATATAACCATTCATTCAATCGCCATGATTCTTGGCCCACAGATGAAACTTGAAGCGCTCTGATTCTATTATTAAAAGCTTGATCCTTTCAATTGTGATGAAAAGCTTAATCATATAAAAGGAAAGATGTACAAACTTTTGGAAGAATATGTTAGTGTGAGGTCAAATTCATCTAATGCATCACGTTCTCAACTCACTTGTTTAACAGAAGAACATTTGAACATGGAAGAAGACCAAGAGATTAATCCATATAATATAAGTTAGTCATTATTCCTAACTAATTTTGTTATTTATTAGTATCTTATCCTTATTTTAACCAATTTTTATTTTTGCATTATTTTGTTATAGGAATATATCAATTATGTAAGCTAAAATGTGAATGTAACTGGCAAGTTTGAATTGGATATGTATCTCACTAAAACACCACTTGAGCCAAAGTATTTTCCAAAGTTAGATGTTTTAGCTATTGGAAGGATCGACAAGAATGCTATCCAAATCTATGTAGACTAGCATGTGAGGTGTTAAGTATTCCAATAACAACTGTTGCCAGTGAGTTTTCATTTAGCATTGGTGGTAAAATGCTTAGCAAGTATCAATCTAATCTTCTTCTTGACAATGTTCAAGCTCTAATTTTAACTCAAAATTGGTTACATGGCTTTGAAAATATTAGTAATTTAATTTATATTACTTTTCAATATTTTCTTTACATCATACTTCTTATTCTAAATTATATCATTTGTTAATAATTTGTTCTTACTTTTGAAGACGAAGATAATGACGATGCTCACAAAGAAGAGGAAATTGATTTAGACTTTTCAATCCATGACTCCAATGTACCTCATGTGCAGTAATTTGAGGTAATGAAGCAAAAAGTATGGCAAACTCAGAAGTATTTTTGAATTCTTCTTGAGAAGTGATTTTTAAATGATTGATTGTTGATCGTTCCTTCATTTGTAGTGGACTATTTTCTGGTTTCACAATGACTAGGGCTGTCACATGCATTTACCTTAGCATATCTTGCAGTTGTTATTCATCTTCATTTCTTCTTACCATTTGGAAGCATCTTTGCATTCATACTCCACTACAACACTTTCTGCCTTTAAAGCTCTGTAGTGAATTAATTTTGATGTGAATCTGACCAGGGTTTTATGCTATCTTGAGTTGCTTGTCACTGTAATGCATTGATTTAAATTCATGTGCCCACATAGTTGGATTATATTTGAGAGTTAGCTATTAATTTGGTCATTTTGCATCAATCTACATGATTTATAGGTATGTAAGCATTGTTGCAGCTGATTCCTTATACATCTCTGAGTTTCAAATTAAGATGACACATTTTAATTGCATTGTAGGTCCATATCTGTTTTTGATACAAAACTCTAAGGCATGTGTTGTTCATAATTGTTATATGCAGTGATTAAACACTAAGGCACACTTTATATCCCTATCATATTATTATATTCCATTTTCCTAGCCTAATTTTTGAATTGTTATATTTAGATTTCATCTACAAAGAAGTGCAAATCAAGATCGGAAGCATGAACAATTGGAAAACCTAGCAAAACTAGAAGATTGACAAAGGGAGTTATAGCAATTTGGAGGATGAGAAAACTGAAACAACTGTGTTATGAACAAAAAATTTTGAATTAGCTTAACAAAAATCTATAATTTTTTCGTTTATATTTTGTTGAATAGCATGACAACAACTAAACTGTGAATTATTAGTTAAATATTTGAAGACTGAGCATGATGAAGACATTGGTATTTGATTTTATTGTAATTTTCATTTCATTGCTTCTTAAAAAAATTATTTAAATATTTGAAGACTAAAAAATAAAAAAAAAAATAATGTTTTACACGGGTTAGTGAACCAACCCACTTAACCACCAACTCGTGGTGGGTTGAGCTGGGTAGCAAAAATTTTGGCTCACCATAAAGTGAGTCGGGTTGGACGCACTCATTTTTAACCCGGTCCGTGGTGAGCCAACCCGTGTGAGCCAACCCGTGTGAGCCGATTGGCTCACTTTGACATGTCTAGCTATTACTTTCACCTTTTTCTATTCTTTTTTCACATTATTGTTCCACTTCTGGTGATAAAATGTCTCTTTGAGATTTCTTTTATGACCATGTCCACAACCATGACCACTAGCACGATCACAACCACAACCAAGGCTACAACTATGACCATAAAAATATGAATCAAAGATATTGCCACATTCATTTTTGGGAATAGAGCATAAGCAGTTGGGCGGGTCTCATGATTTTTCATCAAAAGTTTCATTGTTTTGTTCAACCACAAAAAGGTAGGAAATAAATTCAGAATATTTGTGGAATCCCTTTTCATGATATTGTTGTTGCAAGAGAAAATTAGTTGCTCAAATGCTTTATTTTTAATGGCATCACCAAGATCCATTGCATCTAAATATATTCTTCCTTGTAATATCAATGGTCACAAATTCAAATTTTGCAAGATTTGACATATTTAGGACTAGCACATAAATATTAATAATAATCATTTTTAATGTATGAAACTATAAAATTAATATAAAAATTTTAAATTATAGAAAAAAATAATCAAATATAAATAATAATTATAATAGTAATAATAATATTAATAATGGTAATAATCATCATCATAATAAAAATAATCATAATAAATGAAAATTTATAAAGTCTAACAATTATTATCACAAAAAATAAGAATATAAAAAAAATTGTAAATGAAGAAAAGATTAGAAAGACCTGAATTAAGACATGGAGAGCTATGTCCTTAGAGAAAAAAAAACTCTCACTAGCACTCAGACGCTCAACTGGTTGGATAATCGATACATGTTATGAAATAAAACTAACAATAAAGGGAAGAGGGAAGAAGAAAAGGAAGAAAAGAGTATAAAAAACAACTTTTATATGTGTCGTATTACTAATAGACATGTCAAAGTGAGTCAATCGCTCACACGGGTTGGCTCACCATGAGCTGGGTTGAAAATAAGTGAACCAAACTCGACTCACTTTATGGTAAACCAGAAATTTTACAACCTGGCTCAACCCATCACAAGTTGGTGGGTTAAGTGGGTTGGCTCACCAACCTAAAAAAAATTATTTATTTATTTATTTTTAAGTATTCAAATTTTTAAATAATTTTTTAAACAGTTCATGAGATGACAATCACAGTAAAATCAAGAACCAATGTCTTCATCATGCTCACCACCAATATATGATGAATTGTTTCCAAGAAATTGTCCATATAGTCCAAGAAAACATGGGTAATATTACACATTTTCTGTAATGTTATTCAATAAAATATAAATAAAAAAACTCCACATTTTTATCATGCTAATTTAGAATTTTTTTTATAAGACGGTTGCTTGGGTAATTTACTATAAAGACTATAGTTAAAGATTAAAGTATCAACGTATACAATCAAATTAATTAAGCATTCAAACTATTCAAAAATTATTGAACAACATCCTAGCATTTAAAAATATGATATTTTGAACCTATATAATTAGGAGTAGTAAATAATTATTAAAAAAGTTTTTAAAAATTTGTAAAAAAAATGTTGGTGGGTTAAGTAGGTCAACCCACCTTCAACACGGCTCGAACCCGTTTAACCCATGGATTAAGTGAGCCGGGTTGAGTTCAACCCACTTTTAAAAAATTAAAATTTTCTCAACCCAACTCGACTCAAACCTATGGTGAGCCGAATTAACTCGTAAATTGAAACCCATTTTGACATCTCTAATTACTGGTCAAAAAAGTCTTATCTATATATTCAAAACGTAGCTCATAAAGAATATAAATCAAATAATTAATATTAATGAATAACCATTAATTGATAACATTAATATAAAAACTAATACACATTAATATCTCAGGAATAAATGGGTAGATAAAAATGTCAAAGAAACAAAAGTATTAATGCACATTAATGCATTAAATAAAACATACGTATTTAAAAACGCAACTCATAAATTTGAGTTATCATGAACTCTAAACTGGTATAAAAGATAAGTTTTAAACTCAAAATATAAGTCAACTTAATTAAAAATATGAATTAGATCTCAATCTAAATAAACTATGATGCAAACGCATGAAAGAATTGTTGATTATATTTATGTTTATTTTTCTCGGTTTACGATACTTTATTATACATTATTTAAAGAAATCATAATAAGAATTTATATAATACATCATTTATATTATACATTATTAAAATAAAGAGTCCTTATAGGTGTATCAATTTTATTAGGAAGAACAAAAAGTGTGCATTGGATAAACGCTCAAAAGAGCTAATTGCATTCTTTGTGTATTAATATATATTCAGCACTTTTTCAATTATTAGATTGGTTTGGTTTGAAGAGGAATTTCATCACTTATTAAAGAGAGTAAAGTCAACTATTCTACGTTATATTATATTATAAATTACTTTCTGTTTCTATTTATTAAAGTTAAAAAAAATGTTAATAATTATTAAATAGAAAGGATTAAATATGTAAAAAAAAAAGAAAAATAAGCATCATCATCAACGACCAAATTTCAGTTGCTAAGTAAATAAATTATAAAAATATAACCAATTTTGAGATCGATTGCGAAAATGAAAACATACACTTTGCTCTAACCTTTAAGTCACTATTACTTGCTCTAAGCTTTAGGTCACTATTTTTCTTGCCATTGTTAGAGACAAAGTAAAAAAAAAAAAAATTCATCCCAAAAATTGTAATCTTAATAAATTTATGATAGAATTGAGTTTATTTTGTATCGGATTTTGTCCGTCCCAAAATTATTAGTAATTTTTATACTATTGCCTCAAAATTCTCTGATTTCTCTTAATAGTACATTGTTACATTTTTGTGTTTTTTTTTTTGTTATTTTAAAAAAACTGGTTTGATTTTTAAAAGTAGAGCTTGGACATTTAGAATTGTTTTAACTAAAAAAAAAAGAGAAGAAAAGCTTAATAGAGATCGAAGAGCATTGATATAATGGAAGCCCACGTTAAAATTTGGAATCTTTTTAAGTATTGGCCCAATGAAGAAATTTGCCACAAGAGATTTTCTATGCTCATCACACCCCCATTGGTGCATACCACAATTGAAAAATGACTATTCAAGTCAATATTTATTAATTTTTTAAAATGACCTTCATTATAGTATTGAAACGAAATTACATCGACTCAAGAATAATATAAATGTTCTTCTTTGTATAGTATACAAAAAGATAATATATAAATATAATTATATATATACATTTAAACATGAATGACATTAGGCATATTAATAAAAATGCATCTTAAAAATAGAGCAATGACTTCCCTTAGTTTTTTAAGGGTAATCTCAAAACCTAGATTTAAGGAGACTAATAAGACTAAAAGACTACATATATATTTAAGTCACATGAAACTAGTTATCATACAATTACTTTAAGCATACGTAACATGAGAAATTCAGAGACAACAACTGTTATATATAGCCCTTATCTTCCATTTTTGCTCCACCATTCTTCTTTGCAGCAATCTTCCCTCAAGCCAAAGAAGAGGTTTTATAGTAGAAAAATGATTTTTTGACTACTAAATTTTGACAACTTTCTCTTACAATCTTAAGTGTCATCTTCTAAGTGATTTTTTGTTTTTCCTTTTTTTCATTCTTAATATTCAAAAATCACTTAAAAGATGACACCTCGTATCCTAAGAGAAAGTCGTCAAAATTTAGTAATCAAAATATCTTTATCCTTTATAATAATCTCAAATATGTGACAACTTGTTTGTTTAGGTTAGCTGATTTTGATACTTTTAAGATTAACCTTCATGTTTTGTTGGTCTTCTCTGCAAACTCACCAAAGAGTAATAAGCTCCACTTGGTCCCTCACCCAACAAAGATGAATGAGTCCCTTTCTCCACCACTTTTCCCTTCTCTAGCACAGCAATTTGATCACAGTTCTGTATTGTGCTTAACCTGTGAGCCACCACCACACTGGTTCTTCCCACCATCACCCTGTCTAGAGCATCTTGCACCAGTTTCTCTGATTGGCTATCAAGAGCACTAGTAGCTTCATCCAGCAACAGCACTATAGGGTTCTTCAGTATGGCTCTTGCTATTGCAATTCTTTGCTTTTGACCCCCTGAGAGTTGCACTCCTCTATCTCCACACCATGTTTCATACCCATCTTTCAAACTTGCAATGAACTCATGAGCATTTGCAGCTCTTGCTGCTTCCATGATCTCACTTTCATCAACCTTCTCACATGCTCCATATGCTATGTTTTCCCTTATGCTCCCACCAAACAGTGTTGGCTCCTGACTCACCAGACCAATGTGTTTCCTCAGTGACCTAAGGTGGTATTGTTTTATGTCTCTACCATCTATGGTCACTGTCCCTTTCAGAGGATCATAGAATCTCTCTATTAGCCCTATTATTGTTGATTTTCCAGACCCACTTTGCCCTACCAGTGCTGTTGATTTTCCTGCATCTATTCTGATCGAGAAGCCTTGAAAGATCATCACATTAGGCCTTGCTGGGTATGCAAAATGAACATCATGAAGCTCTATTTTCCCTGTTAATTTCTCAGCCTTGTGCCCATCTATCTCATCATCAGGCTCGATTTTAGTGTACCTATCTAGGATTGCAAAAACTGAACCAACAGCATCAGCACCTTTTGCTAGGTCATTGGTCATGCTTCCAGCATCTGCAATGACTCTACCTGTACTCACCAAGATCATGAAGGTCTCAAACAATGCTTTGGCACTGATGAGCCCTTTGAACACAAGTTTTCCACCATACCAGAAATCTAAGGCCCAGGTGCAAAATGTAAGGCTCTGCGAACATGCAAGACCAAGCCCTGCAAACCATGATTGCCGAACGCTTTCGTGACTTGGTCCCTCTTGTGCCTTCTCAAGCATCTTTAGGATCCTCTCTTGGGAAGAAAATGCTGTGATGGTTCTGAGATTGGAAACAGCTTCTGCAGCTATCTTGCTACTCTCATCTTGCGCCTTGATGGCCTTGCTGGACATGCTTTTCAGAAGAACACGCCTTGTGTAGAAGCAGACTATGATGATCGGTTGAACTGCTATCATAACAATGGCCAACCTCCATGCAATGACCAGGCCCATAGTGAAAGCTATCACCACTGCAGAAATTGTTTGCACCACCAGAGCCATTCTGTCTCCCACCAATGACCTTACCTGAAATGAAACAACAAAGGTATAAGGACAACATAGTTAAAGTGTTTGGTCTTTGTTAAACATACATTGATCATGTCTATAGAGAATCCAAATTCCATAAAAATGCATACCACATTGGCTTCTTTGGCAAGTCTAGAACAAACAGCACCAGTGGAATTTTCATCTTGATCGAACCATCCAACTTCGAAAGTGAGAATCTTTGAGAGCATTCGTTCTCTGATCCTTTTGGTCAAGTACTCTCCCATGTACGCAAAGTTATAGTGTTGGAGGATGTTAACCACCAAGGAGAACACGGCCAACCCTAGAAAACAAAGGGAGTAGATCCTGGTTTTCTCTTTTATCTCATCATGGTCTGGGAGAAAATAAACAGATATCACGGACCCCATTGAAAATGCATACACAGGTTGTATTGCGCCAAACAACACTGCGTTCAAACACCCCATGCACGCTTGCTTCCACTCGGGAACATTCAGTGCTAGCAATCTCCGAAAGGAGGGAAGTGGCAGCTTCATATCTTCCACCACAACCTCTTCAACAACATCATCATCACCACCGACAACAACACGAGGGATTGAGTTGGCGGAGCTGGATCGACTCACGAGAGACAACCTACGACTGCTTGTGCTGTGATTGTTGTCTTTGTTTGATATGGATGATGATGATAATAATGATGATGATGAAGGAGGAGGAGGAAGAGGGTGAAAAGGGGTGTCTTCTTTTTCATGTTTTGCTTGTTGCAGACGAACGAGAGAGGTGTAGAGGCCATTGTCGTTTTGGATGAGTTCATGGTGTGAACCCATTTCCATGATCTTCCCACTTTGCACGACAGCAATGACATCTGCATTTCTGATGGTGGATAATCGATGAGCGATGATGATGGTGGTGCGCCCCACTGCTGCTTTGTCCAAGGCTTCTTGCACAACTCGTTCGGATTCAGAATCTAGTGCACTCGTTGCTTCATCCAACAACAGAATTCGTGGCTTCTTTATTATTGCTCGTGCTATAGCAATTCTCTGCTTTTGTCCCCCTGACATTTGAATTCCTCTCTCTCCTACCTGCAAACAATCTCCACTGTAAAATCTTTCAACTAGTTTAACTTTGAAACACTGTAAAACTTCAAGAACACATATATACTTTATCCCACATCGACTGTACACTCATTATTTCTCTTAAATTATATATTTTAAGTACTAAATTTTGACCACCTTCTCTTATAATATAATATGTCATTTTTTAAGTGGTTTTGAAATATTAAGAATGAGAAAATAGAAAAATGAAAAACTAATTGGAAGATGCCAACTAAGGTAGTAAGAGAAAGTTGTCAAAATTTAGTAGTCATAAAATCATTTTCCTCATTTTTTTTTTCAAATGTCAAATGTGGATGAGTTAAATTTAAAATTTACTTTTTAATATATATATATATATATATATATATATATATATGGAAAATGATTTTTTGACTACTAAATTTTGATAAATTTCTCTTACAACTTTAGGTGGCATCTTCTAAGTGATTTTCCATTATTCTATTTTCTCATTTTCAATATTTTAAGACTACTTCAAAAATGACACATCATGTTGTAAGATAAAATTTTCAAAATTTAATAATCAAAATATCATCGTCATATATATATATATATATAATATGAACTTAGAGTCAAAAACTTATGAACACCCTGGAAAAAGCATTCTTTTACTATATATTTTGATGTTCATTACATTTTTTTTATCTGAAAATAATTTATATATATATATATATATATATATATATATATATATATATATATATATATATATCTATATATTTATATTTTTTTTTATTTTTTTTTTAAAAAAAAATATTTATTTATATTATC
>Ga0214543_1004008_pt1 | contig 28199 bp, 20 predicted proteins | sample CNSS2metaG_FD_160094 | JGI IMG/M metagenome (GOLD analysis project Ga0214543, IMG submission 160094) | Root nodule microbial communities from cowpea collected in UCLA plant growth center, Los Angeles, California, USA - CNSS2 | ecosystem: Host-associated > Plants > Roots > Nodule | place: USA... | reverse complement strand
CATCCAGTTTGTCAAGGCAACCTTAGCTTGACTTTGCACTATTTCAAAAGTTTTACAAAGTATCCACCCTTACACTTCCAAAATATGCAAAAACACCACAAAAGATTCTTGAATCACACAAGAATCACACCAGCACAGCAAGAACCCTCTTGCAGACCTGGAAAACCACCAGGTACACACACAAAGCTTCAGAAAGATCAAACCTCAGTGGTAGCACAACCTTGCCTACCACAAACCACTTTCTCCAAGCTTCAAACCAAGCCAAAAGCTCCAAGAATTTATCCAAGATCAATCTTCAACAGCTGCAACACCTATGATCACGAAGGAGAGAGTTTCCACAAGTTTCCAGAACAAAATCGTGCTCTAAAATGATCAACAGACCTCTCTTTCGAAAATCACAACTTAAATAGTCAAACTGTTACGAAATTCAACAGGTTGATTTTCAAATCAATCGGTTGATTTCACTTGACTTAAGTGAAATCAGTCGATTAAAAACTAAATCAATTGATTGAATTTGTTGTAGTTTAAGACTACTGCAGCCAACCTTTTAACCTGTTAAAAAGTCATTCAACAAATTAAAAGAGACATTTTAACCTGTTGAAAAACCATTCAACAGATTAAAAACACAATAAAGATCAAACTACATCTAATTAATGCTACAAGGTCTACAACATGAATTACAAACTACAAATACACTTTCATAATGACGTAACTACATGGAGAGCACACATTTCAGCCTTGATCACCATGGATATCATCAAATCTCCTTTCCTTCATCAATGTATACTTCATTCAAATGGTAATGGCTTCAAGATAGTTCAAAAGAGCTTCATTCAATCTTCATCAAATCTTCAAGAAGCAAACCACCTTGGCTTCTCATGTCAACAACTTGGACTAAACTGATGGACTTCCCTCTGAGTTGCCTTGTTTGGCGACCACCAAGACCAACAGGTTGAACCTCCATTGAAAGATCTCCTCTAACCCGCAAATCTTCCATTTCTAACACATGAGCACGGTCAGGCACATACTTCATTAGCTGTGAAACGTGAAACACCGAGTGGAGGTTGGCCAACTGAAGAGGTAGAGTGATCTCATAAGCCACTGGTCCAATCCTCCTCAAGATCTGATAGGGACTAATGAACTTAGGAGACAACTTCCTCAAGCTAATCGCCCTTCCCACCCCAGTAGTCGGGGTAATTCTCAAGAAGACGTGGTCCCTAGGAGTAAATTCCAAAGGTCTTCTCTGATCAGCATAGGATTTCTGCCTACTATGGGATGCTTTCATTCTATCTTGTATATGCTTGACCTTCTTTGTAGTCTGTTTTAGTAACTCTGGCCCCACAACCACTGTTTCCCCATCTTGGTACCAGGACAAGGGCGTCTTGCACCTCCTGTCATAGAGAGCCTCATATGACGTCATGCCAATGCTTGCATGGAAGTTGTTGTTGTAGGTGAACTTCACCAAGGACAAGACCTCATCCCAAGCACCCAGATGATCCAACACACATGTCCGTAAGAGATCCTCAAATGACTGGATCGTTCTCTCGGACTAACCATCATTCTGGGGGTGATAAGTTGAACTCATTGTCAATTTGCTGCCCAAGGCACTCTGCAATGTCTGCCAGAAATAGGAAGTGAATCGTGGATCTCTAACTGAGACTATGCTAAACGGTGTAAGACCCGTGGAATTTAATTAATTAAATAATTAATTAATTAATAAATGCGAGTGGGCAAATCATTTATGACATTAAATTATGGTTGGTGTGACGTGGAAAAGTGCTAGCTCATGTGGTTGAGAGTACTTTGATTGTGTGAGAGAACTTGGGTTCGAGTCCTATGTATGCCAATTTTGTGTTATTATTTGTTATTATTTTAAATATATGATAATCATGTTGTGAAATAATATGTTAATTGGATGATGATTGTTAGCGTGAAACATGAATTGGCATGATGGTTTGATATTGATTTGGTAATTGTATGGTTATGGGTTCAAGTCTTGGGAAACCCAAATTAAACTTTATTTTTCTTTTGCTAATGTTAACTTTGGATGGAATTGGAAGGGGTAAAGGAAACCTAACTTGAATCAGCAACCAAGGGTGGCTGTAACCACAATTCATAATGAGAAATGAATGGCCATTAAAACATAATTAGGTGCATTTTCGTTTTTGATCTTTGGATTAGCTTAAAGCACTAGTTTAAAAGGAAAAAGTGAAGGTTTAGGGAAGGTTTTGCAAGGCTGAAAATATACCTAGAAAACAGAGACGAAAAGTGAGAGTGAGGGGAGTGTCGTGAGTGAATTTTGAGGCTGAGTTGAGGAGAATCAAGGGTGGCCATTAGTGATCAAAGGAAGAGTTTGAATTTCCAAGTTTAGCATAGGAAACCAGGTTAGGGGAGTTGAACCCGCTTCTTTGCATGTTTTAATTTATTCTGTGTGAAAGCATAAACCACTGTATGTGTATTTTGGTAAACTGTATGAGTTTTCGCGTTTCTGGAAAAATCTCCAGAAACCGCCTCGCGGGCTGCTCATAGCCGCCAGGCGGCACATGTCATTTTAGTGCATTTTCTGGGTTCCATGAGGAACTGCCTGGCGATGAATCCCTGTACCGCCAAGCGCCATTGAGCAGTACCCCAGTTTCTAGGTTCTATGATGAACTGCCTGGCGGTCATGCATACCCGCTAGGCGACGCGAGTCGAATTGGCTCGGTTTGGATGTTTTGTGTGATCTGGAATGATTCTAATCGGGTAAAAGTGTAGTCCCACTTGAGGATTGATGATTTGGATTGCTACATTGCAGAGTTTACCATGGTTTAATGTTTAATTTGATAATGTACTATGAAAACCTTTTGTGGTCGAATGTTGGGGCACATCGCTGTTTAATTAGACTTTGAATCATGTGAAATTGCAGCTAGAATAATTAAATGAAGTCACTAGGAATTTAATTACTTTGACTGGGATGGAATTTGGATAAAGAATACAGTAGATAGCAAAGAATGGTGAAGTGGTAGGGGCACGGGGTCTGGGAAAAGATCTGAAGTTGGTTGGGGGGTATACACCGCCTGGTGGCGCGGGTTTCGCCGCCAGGCGCCGACGCAGAGGTAGTAATACTGCGTTGACGAGATGAATGTTGAGGATCGGGGTAGTTATTCTGGAAAGAATGAGATAAAATACGATGAACTCGGGTCGGGAAAGGAATAAGTCATGAGCTATTTCTACTTTAATTGTGGTCAAGTATGTTGGGTAGGTTTTGTGAATATAATAGCACAAGAATTGTCAGCATCCTGGGGAAGACTTAAATCTAGTTTGGATCAGGTGGTGTTGGCTGTGGTGGGGTTGAGTTAATTGCAATAGTGAGTGGAAGAATGAAATAAGGCAAGGGCACGGGATGATGCGTTAATTTTAGCAAGTATGAAACCTTGAACATGGTAAAATGAGAGCAAGCTATTAATCTGAGAATTGTTATTGCTTGGAGTAATGAACAAATTTTCTGAATTTGTAGTAGCAAGTTGGTTAGCCTGGGTTTTTAATACTACACATAATACAGTCTTAGAATAGGGACTGCTAGAATTGGGAACATAAATGGTTAGAGTACATTGTGGTTGGCTGAATTCTTAAGAAATGATGTGTTATGGTTATATGGTAAGTTTTACATTTAGTACCAGAAATCTAGTAGTATTGAGAGAAATCTGAGATAGAGAACATGAACCAGAAGAGATTGTTGTACTGATACAGCGCCTAGCGGGAGGGAACGGTTCCGCCAGGCAATAGAGAAGAATTCAGAGAGTGCCTGATAGCGCAGAGCCTGGCGGTCAGGTCTGTGGTGTCAGGCGATATCTACCCAACAGGGAGTCACTGTTACGCGGGCGCCTGGCGGTGAGGGTAATACCGCCAGGCGGTACCTGCAGCGAGGAGAATTTTTTAGGCGTTGTGCGCTTGGCGGTACGGACACCCGCCAGGCGGTCTGGGAGCTGGCAGCGCCTGGCGGCACGTGTCCCCCGCCAGACGGTCCACTATAACCCAGATGGCATCATGACTCCTCAGATGACATCATGACTCCTCAGATGGCATCATGACTCCTCACAGTCTGTGGCAAATGGATAACAAAGTCAATAGCAATGCTATCCCATTCCACTTTGGTATCTCTAGCTATTAGCTCGAAAAGTCGAACAGTAGTTTTGTCGCATTCTCTCGCTTAAACGAGACCTCCTCGCCTGAACGAGATGAACTCTCGCTCAAAACAGGAGCTCGTCGCCTGAGCGACATCTTGCACAACACCTGAGAGGGTTCTGATACTTTCTCTTAGGTGAGCTCCATTCGCTTGGGTGAGATTATCATATTTCCTCCACTATTCACACAGGCCAGCACATAGATTCATCTAGAGCAATGCAAAATACATATTCATATCATGTTAAGCATCATTCAAACACCATAAGCACGAAACAAAGCTAAAAAAACAAGCAAAGTACATCCAAAATCGAAACCCTAACTTCCGTTACCTTATCAAGAACTATTGTGAGGGGTTTAAGCTAACATAATGGTACCACAGCTCCAAGGACAGCTTCACAAGCTAAAAGCACTAACATCAAAACAAGGACGGGTTACTACGATGAACCCTAAATGGAACCACAAGAAGGATCCAGCTGAGGAAAAAGAGTAAGAGTTGAAAACTAACTTACGTGAGCGAAAAAAGTGGGTTTGAGCTGACTTGAAGACAAATAGGATCTAAAACCCTATCAAAGCTCAGTTGAGAGAAATGAGAGGGAAAACAGTTGGTTCATTTCAGGAAAACAGGAGAATGAGTGAGTTAGAATGCTCTAGGAGCTTTGAACACCCTATAGACCAACCCTAGGTCCAACTGATTTAAAACAAGCCTTTAAACATTGGAGCAAAAATAATTGGGCTTTACAATACTGTTAGTGACAATTTAATGAAAAAAATCACATTAATTTTATTAAAAAAACATATGTTGAGGAAAAATAATTATAAAAACAAATAATTAAATATAACAAATAAATTACTAATTAAATCTTATTTATTGTATCCTTTATTGAACATCGTTGTGTTCATATAAAATTCTATTTGCTTATATGTGTTTTCTTTTTAAATTATTAACAATGTGCAAGTACAATAAATTTGTTTGAGTCTCATTGTGCTTGATACTCATCCATGCAATCCATGCAACATATCTCTTTGATTATGCACACTTTGAAGGGCAATATTATTTGTAGACAATATTAAACTATAGCAATAACTTTTCATTGAGTGACAATTTTCTCATTCAAAATTCTACTAGATCGAGATGACACATAAATTTAAGTTTTCACCAATTCACATATTTCAAAGAAAAATTTATTGAAGTGATGTTATCAGAATATTTTGTTTGTAAATTTTAGCATTCCCAACAAACTCCCACTTCTGAGGCTTTCTTGAAAAATCCTATCATTATTTTCACAAAAGCCACGTGATAGGATTTAACATCAAACATGGAAACCATTGGCAATTCAACCACAACAAACAGTGTAGCAGAGAAATCTTGACATCCAAAGATGTTTGACAATTGGATATTCCCCTTCACTTGCAGATGCTTTTTGGTGGCATGAAAATCTAGCAGTATTGCATTTATGAAATTTCAACAGGTGTATCAGCTTGTGCTCCCCATTCGGTCCAAGATCCATCATAAACTGCAACATCAGACTTTCCAAGACGATGCAGACCCTGAAAAAAGAGTTTATAATCTGAAGTAAGGAAAAGAGATTTCCCCTTTTTATCAAGTCTCTAAAACAGAAAAAAAATTGAATGAAACCTCTAGTCTTGGAAATTACTACGACTAAAAGAGCATGCATGCATATGTTGGAAGTTGAACTATTAAAAATCTATAATCATGTTTTCCATTCCAAACTTTAGTTCAAGATATTCAAATGTGACTGAATAGGCATGTCCAATCTAATCTAACAAAGACAAGTACCAGCAGACCTAGGAGAGGATGGAGAATCAAAATTAAAAATAAAACCAATGAAAGAAAGCAAATTGGAAAAACCAATAGGGAAAATACAATGATAAAAAATCTGACAAGAACAAAGTGAAGCAAAGGAGGGTATGACTTCTCTGAATAAAAAATATTCGTTTTAAGTAAATGATAAATGGAAGCCAAGGGACTGCCTAATGAAAATCCTTTCTAAGCAAATTTTCCTTTTTTACAACCATAGAGCAATCCACAAAGGAAGCAATTTTATATATTCTCTTTCACAAAGCAACAGATAGATATAGACTCATCCAAATAGAGGGGGAGATGTACCAATGCAAGAATGCAAGCAGTTACGCCTGTTCCACATGAAGTAACAGCAGGGCTATCGAGAGAGATTCCTGCAGATCAATTTAATGCAGTCAGAGGTAAGAAGATCATGAAATGCGAGATTTAGTATAACAATTATCCATCGGAAGACATTCACACCTTCTTGTTCAAATCGCTTCTTCAGCTCATTTGTTGGTAACAATGTATATGAACTATCTAACATCTGTAAATTAAGATAAATAACATTGATAAAATAGTCTAACAAATATGTAATCTTTACTGATAGAACCAACAGTCAACAAAACTATATGGCTCAAGATCATACTGATGAATAATAGAGTAGTAGTTTAGGATAGTGATATAGAGACCTAGACCCCCCCATTCTTCACTAAGAGAACCTCCCATAAGCTTTTCCTTTTTCAGTTTATTTCTATAGCTCTCTCAATTTCAACAATTCCACTCAAACATAAATGTTCTCATGTGATAAGGCTCTCCTTGAATATGTGCTTAATTAAGCTGATTATCCAAACACACCCATATACGGAAGCCTAGCTAGAAAAAAAAAATGCTATAAAATGTTAAATCTAAAATGCCTTAGGTGAGCATATGCTGCACCTGGCCAAAAGGAATGCACTTGCTGCCAGGTACATGACCACTTCTGATTCCCTTTCTGGGCTCTGGAACAGCTCCATCAAACCTGCCAAAGGACAAAATCTACTTAAATCCGAGAAACGCATATCAAAAACAAAATCTTGAGTAAGAAACATTTCTTACATTAAGAGAAAAAAATAATAAATCAATAGAGTAACATTGATAAGAATTCTCCTGACATACAGCAATGACAACCAAAGTGATTAAGATATCTCCCACGAGGAGGGGTAAACATCTATTATGTAAATATCAGTTTTCATTTTGTACATGTTACTAGTTATTATGCACCTTTGACGTTATAAAACAGCATATGTCATGCCACAATCTTAACGTAGAGGAGTTGAGTTGTTATAGCACCACGGTTAACAGGATTATTAAAAAACATTTTTGCCCTCCTTTTCTGAGTTTTGCAAGCCACCATTTTATATTCTTGTATGATTTCTTGTGTGTTTTGCCATTAGAAACAATAGAGTTTGAAACCCTTCATCAATGATCCACACAAAAACACCTTACACTTGACCTAGTTCAAACTGAGAGCCAAGACTCGGCAACGTTTTTGCCGAAGTATGGCATCCTCTGCTGATCTGCCCAACCATGAAAATACTATATTGTTCACACACTGCACGGTGTGCAACTTATCTCTCTGCCACATCCTTCAGTGTTGTGTAGAGTGTAAACTCTTCAAAGTTCACAGTCCTCTGTTCCTATGCATTTCACAAACCACAGCCCCTTATCTATTTCCTTTTATTTGGTACAGTAATACTTTTTCAGTGTAGTACATCAACTTACTTAAAATTCGGTGGACTACTACTTTTCACCTCTAATGTTTTTTACTTTTGTTGGTTTCATATTATAAACTATGCCCAAGATGAAAAGTGATTATGAATTTAGAATATTAATTTCGATAATTGATTATGGATATGTCTTTGATTTTGGATCATTTAGTATTTTTTTACCATTTAAGTAGCATATACATACATACATGCATAAATATATAGACATGTATGTCAAATGCATATCACGTGATGATATGAAAATACAAAAGGAATTAACTACAGTACCTCGGCTTTGATCGGGCATCTATGTGTTGGTGAGTTTTGTCCTCTATATTTTTCTTTACCTGAAGAGAAATAAAAAATAATAAATCATTTGACCTGCAATATATTTATAAGTGTCCAACTTACATATGATGCCTCTTCCAGTTTTAATTAATTTTGGTATTTCATAGACCAAACATTTCAAAGAGAATATCATATTGCCAAAAAATTCCATGGACCATAAATGTGTTCAACTTTTCTAGAGATTGCAACATGAATTAGGAATACTTCTGTAGATTTATCTGCAGTTACCAAGTTCAAATTCAAGATATATTATTATTATGATTAGACAACGATGATGTCAAACCTATGATCATCAAACGTTTTCCTTGATATACAGGATTGGTTCCATAAACTGCCAACTTAAGTTTTTTTGGTGTACCAATAAAAACTCATCAAGGTATGAGTATCAAGACTTCGGTTGACCAGAGAAAAACATCAATGTACTGTATAGAGAGGTTTACCAGATACCATGACCATCTTGTAAATGGTATCACATTTAAGCTAAAGATTTCTAAAAAATAAAAGGTTTTATGGCTCCACATGATCTTGCCACCATTTATTTCATATCATTACTTTAAATTTCCAGAGTTCATATTTTCTACATTCAATTACATTTAAGCTAAAGATTTCTAAAAAATAAAAGGTTTTATGGCTTCACATGACCTTGCCACCACTTATTTCATATCATTACTTTAAATTGCCAGAGTTCATATTTCTACATTCAATTATTGACAAATAGAGTTAAATTCTTAGAATAATGAAAAAAGCAGGAAAATAGTCCTTTATAAAATTGGGTTCAGAGTTTCAAACTGCTTAAGTATTTCCCAAATTGCAGCTGCCACTTCAGTCTAACCTCATCCTTGTGATAACTAATTATGGACTCTCTAGAGGAAAAACCTTTTTGATAGCTCTACGACCATCAATATTGTCAACATTATATATCTAAAATGGACACAATACATTTATTTCTAAAGCAACCAACCTGATCAAGGTTCCAAACAAGATGTGGCTGAAATTTAGTCTCGAATGTGAGTGGGCCAACCTAGCAAGAAAAAATTATATGAGAAAATTAATGCATTAAAACAAAGTAAAAATGTCAAATTCTACACAATTAATCAAACTAAAAGAATTGGAACACAAAACACTAAGGAAATCACATTAAAATATATGGAAAGATTCTAAACTCACTGTTTGTCCTTTATATACTTTCTCAATAGCCTCACTTGCAGCACTGGCTTTAAGAATGGCATCACTTGAAGCACTAGATTCAACATCATAACCTGATGCACGCCATCTTGGCAGGCCACCATCTAACACCCAAACTCTGTCATGCCCAAATACTCGGAACATCCTTCAAGCAGAAAGAAGATGCATTACTTCAAATATTTAGCAAAATCCATGTTTCCACAATCTACACAATGTATTAATGTTCCCTTTTGTTAAACACTGAGGCTTACCACCAAACACGAGCTGCACTAAATAACCCTTTTCCATCATAAACAACCAAATCATCTTTGTTCTCTAAGCCAAGGGCAGAAACAGCAGCAGCAAAAGCTTCCTCAGATGGCAGCATGTGTGGTAACTGATCAATGAATACAAGTTAGCATTCACATATGATAAACCCTTTACTCATATCTATAGAAGAAGAGCAATATATGTGGGCCATCTTCCATTGATATGAATGGACCATGGGAGCAAATTAGGCCACTTGATACGAAGACAAATCAAGAGAGAACAGGTGGAATGGTTTGCACAGCAGAGGAAAAGACAAAAAAGAAGGGGATGTTGAGGTTGTTAACAGCAAGTTCAGCAGTCACAAGCTGAAAGGAGAGGACTGAGTCCTGATTATAATCAAATGATTCAGGAATCACTGGTTCCATGAATTAATATGGAATTCATATGAATAGGGGGGGTGAGAATTGAAGAGCTGCAAATTGTTGAGTGAATTGAATTAGGAGGAGTCTTGGAGTTCCCTTGTATTTGGAACTCTTGAGTATCTATTTTGCAGCCTTTGTTTTGTTGTTTTGCTCTGTATTACAGATGGCTACCTCTGAAATATCAGAGCTAGTTTCCACACCTTCCTTTCAATAATACTTAGTTCTATCAACATATTAGATATAATGGAGAAAATGAATTATATTAACAGACAGGACATATAGCACACAGGGCAGGAACAGACTATAAAACAATCATGAAACCAATAAGATTACTCACAGAACAAGATTTCAGAAAATGAATAACCGTGATATTCTAACAAAAAACTATAATTTATAAATAGAAAAGAAAGAGTCCCAAGAATTGAAATAGTAAAGCAGTATCCATCAAAAGGAAGTAAAGAAAAACATTCAGTCATCATTCTAAGATCACTGAAATTGCAAAATATCCTTTGACAGTTGGTACTGACATGTATCTAGTTAGGTTATTTCTCTTTCTTCATCCACTTTCTGTAGTATACCACTGAAAGATCAGAATGTTACATACTATGCATGTAAACCTTGTTAACGTATAAGAAACCAAAAATAAATGTGTTTCATAAAAACAATAAAACGAATGAAATAAATAGAGATACTGGATTACCTTTGTAGTACGATCTGCTATTCCATCTACGTCAAAGAAAAGGGCACCCGGAATGTGAGCAACCTGTTATTGAATTACACATTAAGTGAAAACGGTAGAAAAAAGAAGTTAAAATTATATAATGAAGTACATGCAAGAGAACATGGTCAAGTGATATCGTATATCATTCAATTACTCCAAAACTTGATGCTCTAAGAATGTGATTTCCAATAAAATCATGCTGATACCTGATATTCTTGAATTGGATTCCTCTGTTCATCTGGCATGTACCATGAAGCATCCAGTACCTGAAACACAAATTATAGGCAAGAAAAGTTTAAGTATGTTAATTAATATTCAAATTCGATAGCATATAAGGATAACATGATATAAAGGCTCCTTTTTTATCAGATCATGCATATGTAGTATGGAGTTTTAAAGAATTATAAATAAATTCAATTGATGCCAATCACAGCATATTGACCATATAAATCCTAAACAAACAGCTTTATAATCACCTAAATAAGTGATTGAGTGCTAAGAATGTTCTATAAACCAGAACTACCATGTTTACAAGTTTTAATAGACATCAACTAATAAAATATACTCTTGAAACAATACCATTCTCTAACTGGAAATACTGTGATTGTACCAGTGCCTAGATCGTTAATTACAAAGTTAACAATCAAAAGAACAGGGCACTTTAGTTAAATAACACACATACTGTATAGTTTGACAAGAGCTGTCACTAGTGAGATATATGGTTAGGCATGATAGTGGTAGAGATCAATCAATTAGTAATTAAAAAAATCAAGTGAAATTTCATTTTCCCAAATATTATAAAATTAGTAAACTGTTTGCTTAATCTGATAAAAGTAGTAAACCTTAGTACCTTGATATCTGGCATCTTCAGGTTATCATAAAGCCAATCAACAGAAACAACTGGCTCATTTGTTGATACAGATTGTGTAGAATATGCAGCTCTTCTACCAACTGAGGAAGAAGCCATACAAGGAACCCAACCAGTTGTTTTGCTGTTTTTGGATGTAGAAACTGGGACCGAGACAGTTTGTATACAAAACAGCCGTTTCTGCAAGTAAAAGGGTGAATTTTACAATAATATGTCGGCCAAATTAACAAACAACGCAGAAATAGATTAATGGGTTATACCGATGAACATTGGTTTGTTAGTATAAGAGATGAACAAGTCTTCATACTATCACTAATATATAATTGAAAACCCTCTCTTTCAATTTCTTCAATAAAATGTTATACATAACAGCACCAGCTCCGGATTTTGCACTGTCTCATTTATATATAGTTATTGCACAAATATGTATTTCAAAGACCAACAGCGATTTCTATGAAATTCCCAATGATTCACTAATATTCATAAATTACCAATTAAAAATGCACCCATAAAAGAATTAATACTTACATTCGAATTGATGAAAAATTGGAAATCTTTTAATCCAGTTCATAAGACAAAATAAAATTAAAATTCATCCCCACCAGATAGTATTTACTTCAAAAGGAACAAGCAAAGACCCAGCCATCCATGCCAATGTATTATGAAAATGCTGATGGGTACTTCAGTTGATACACTTACTTAAAACCAAACACTACAAAATTGAAGTTGAATGAAGCATATGCCATGGCAAATTGCCATTAAAGCATATCACCTAACTGTTCAACAACAGAGAACACAAACAAAAAAATTGGACCAAAGCAAATCCCAAACCCCACACTCAAAAGTAAAAACTTTAATGAGAAACGCGCAACCCTGATACCCACAAATCGAAACAATTTTAAAAATCACAAAAAGACCAAATTTTCACGGGCACAAAATGTCCGCTCTTGAAAGGAGGAAATTAACAAAGGAGTTAAAAAACAAAGAGAGAAATAAAGATACCCAAATGAAATTTCAGACAGAAGGGGTGAACCTTACACTGAATAAGGAAGAGAGAAACTGTGGCTGCTGAGTGAGGAACGACGAATGGTGGATCAATCGATGACCCGAAAGCATCTTTGAGAAAAGGGTCGAAGCCATTTTGATCAACGACCATATAAAAGAGTGGCCTCGAATAACCCGAACGGTCACAGATTGCGTCAAAAGATAAAACAAAATAACAATGACGGACAATAGAGGTGTCTGCGTTATGCTGTTTCCTTGTTCAGGGTATCTTTAGCCCAAGGTGTCACTGCCACTGCTCATGAATTAAGCAATATTTTATAGAAATTCCATTTTTTTTTTTCTGAAATTGTGGTTTTACTTTCCAAAGGCTTTTTGTTTAGTTGAAGTTAATGAGTTTTAATGTTTTACGGATGTTGAAGTTAATGAATTTTAGTGTTTTATGGATGATTATTATTTTATTTTTAAAAATTTAATTCAAGTGTTTATCTAAGGGAAGATAAATATAAGTTACACTGTCAATTTAATAAGTATTGTATGAATAAATAAATATTATTATTCTAGCATTTATATTTAAAGAAAAAGTGAAAATAGGATAGATATGTTGGGGTTGAATTGGTCACCAATCACATGTTTCGAAAATGTCTCCTAATCACGAACTTATTTCAACAGGAAGCATATTATACAGAGTTGAAAGATTGATGAAATGATTTAGTGGCATAAACATCAAACAGAATTCTACATTAATTTAATACAATGGATATATCTAAATTTTATTAAGCAAAAGCCTTCTGTTAAAATTCTAACACTTTATAAATTTCATTTAAGTGTTATATAAAATAAAGTTTAAAACATAAAAAAGATATATTTAATAGATGTATAGCAATTCTGAGTGCAAATATTTTGTCTCATGATAAAACATCATATAGATCTTTTCACTTTGTCTAACAAGTGATCGTTGATGATCGAACGATAAATACAAATAGACATTAAGTTTGAAGATTATATCCAAAGCATAATTATACCTTGCACCATTTATCACCAAAGAGATTCGTGCCATATAGAAGTTTCATACAAATGTTTCTTAGAAATAGAGTTAAAATTGAGGTTTTAAAGTGAGACAATCTGACTCACATGAGTTGGTACATCACGGATTGAGTTAAAAAAGAGTCGGCTCAACACAGTTTATTTTTTATGAGTCAGAAATTTTGTAACACGGTCTAACCTATCACGAGTTTATGGGTTAGTGGGTTTGATCACTTACGATTTTTTCTTTTATAAAATAATCAATTTTATTGCATAAGATTCGTTGCAGGCCATAATTATCACGGCTACAGTTTCAAGTTTTATGATAAAGGTGCATCCGTTTTGATTTTAACTTGAAAGCTTGGCTGCCGGGTTTTTTGTACATTGCAGGGAAATTGTTTTTTATCATTGCCATGCATTGATTTTTCTCCATAAGTGCTATGAATTCCAGCCCTTCACCATTCATCACTCACACCTATAAATAGGTGGTTTTGGTGCTTTCCAAAACACACCATCTCTCAATCTTCTCCTTCATTTTTCAAGCTCTCCTCTCTCTCATATTTCTTTCTTCTACTATCTAGGTTAAATACTCTTTCAAGATACTTTCTTGCTAGTTCTGAGATCCTCAGAAGATCCGAGAATTTCCTGTTGTATCCTGGGGGACTTGCGCAGCACACCACAAATAAGTCCTTAAGGATAGTGAATTTACACGTCTCAGGAAGTATCCTTTTTTGTTCGTGATTTGTCATTTTTTACAACATTTTCTACTTTATTTTATATATTTATTGCATTATAATGAGAGTGAATTGACTTAATTTATTTTTTATAATAGTGGAATCAAAATGTTTACCTAATTCTCGAAATATTATTATAAAAATAATAGTTAAAGATTAAAGGATCAACTTATATAACTTGACAAACAAATTAATTAAACATTCAAACTATTCAAATATTATTGACCATCATTCTAACATTTAAAAATATGAAATTTTAAACCTATATAATTAAAAGTAGTAAATATTAATAACAAAAAAATTATAAAAAAAATTATAAAAAATGTTGGTGGGTTAAGTGGGTTAACCCACTCTCAATTCGGCTCAAACCCGTTTAACCCGTGCATTAAGTGGGTTGAGTTAAGTTTAACCCACTTTTGAAAAAACTGAATTTTTCCCAACCCAACCCGGCTCGAACCCGTGGTGAGTAGGGTTGGCTCACGGGTTGGAACTCATTTTGACATCTCTAGTTAAAACTAACCTAATTGCCTACTAAATATGGTACACTTTAAACACTGTGTAAAGTACAAAAGTTAAAGAATGTAGGGAGATAAGTATATTGAGATATCAAAGAAGTTGTGTAAAGAAGAAAACATTCAAAATGAGTTCAAAGATACTCAATTGCTAGAAAAGGGATTGCAATGATTATTTCTTCATGAGCCTATTTAAAGTCACTACTTGAACAAAAAGACTGAGGATAGTTGTTATTTATGAGTGCTAAACCTATGTTGAATTTTCTTTATGTCCTAAAAGTAGAAATGTCAAAATGGGTTTCAACCTGTGAGTCAACCCGGCTCACCACGGGTTCGAGCCGGGTTGGGTTGAGAAAAATTCAGTTTTTTCAAAAGTGGGTTGAACTCAACCTGGCTCACTTATACCAATATTTTTTTACAATTTTTTATTTTTTTAATAATTATTTACTACTCCTAAATATATAGGTTTACAATTTCATATTTTTAAATGCTAGAACGTTGTTCAATAATATTTGAATAGTTTGAATTTTTAATTAATTTGATTGACAACCCGGGTTGGGTTCACATATTTTCAACTCGGCTCGTGGTGAGCCAACTTGTGTGAGCCGGGTTGGCTCACTTTGACATGTCTACCTAAAAGTTTTGTAGGAACATTGTTTGTGTCCATTCCAGCAAACTAGAAGAGAAGACCTAAACCTTCTATACTTTGAAACACATTACCCTCTCTAATAAGTGAAAATAGTGATTTGTTGATCATAAAGACATGTATTTGTCTTGAGCCAGGAGTGACTTCTTGTTGAAATAATACTTGGGTTAAGCCACTAGTAGTTTGTTGAAAGAATACTTGGTTTGAACTAGGAGTGACCTATTCAAAGAATACTTGGGTTATGCTAGAAATGACTTATTGAAGAAAATACTTAAACGTAATCAGCCATAAGTAGTCAAAAGAATACTTGAACGAGGTCGGCCAAAAGTGAAAAAAAAATACTTATTTATACTCCGCAACAATATTTTGCTTGGTGGAACATAACTTAGATAAATTAATCATCTTACTAAACTCCTTCAGATAAAGAAAAATCATGAAATTTTAGAAAAACAATGTAATTCTCCTTTATGTTTTTCTTATTTCTTACACATTCACATTTAACCAAACACTTAGTTTCAATTTTAGGATAATGTTTTAGAATCTTAGAAGGTTTTTGTAATTTTAACATTGAAGTATTAATATTATTGTAAGAAATTATTACCTCTCTATTTTGATCTTTAGTTCACTATGTATAATTGAAATTTAGGTTATGCAATTCAAATTAGAATTCAAAATTTAATTAAAACAAGTAACAACATAATCCTATATTTGAGTCATTGTGTAATTACTGAGAGTTTCATGAAACAAAATCAATTACATTTCAAGAACATTGAAATTTGAACATTTAAAACCAAATTTCCAATAAAAAATTAAAAATTTAGCCATGAAATTGACGTAAAAAGTTATAAATCAATAAAGTATAAACATCATCATATTAATCAAATGTATTAGCCCATAATTTTGTTGTTAAGTTACACTTAAGTATCCCGTCAGAAAGGGTTTGCATGGAAACTAATTCACCAATGTTTAACATACTCATGTCCACGCAAAAACATTAACCACAATTTTTTTCTTCTATGAACATAATCAAGTCTCCTAAAACTAATAACCAAAGAATAATATAATTTATCATCATTGGCCAAAATACTTGATTCAATGAATGATTTTAAATTGTGAATTTGAGCTAATAACTTATTCAATCCCTAATATTGTTCAAAAAATTAAATTGCTAATTTGTTGTTGTATTTGTTGTGAAAATTGATGAGAACACGAATAGGAAAAGTTTTTTTAGGCATAAATGATCATAGTCCTTAAGAATTTATCTATGGTGCATTGCGCAATCCCTTATAATGCAATTGGAACTTCTCGAATATTTTTTGGGAACTTAAATCTAGCAAGCAAGCTCTAAAGAGAAAATAATAATGGACAAGGAAAGTAGGAGAAGAGAAAATATGAGTGAAGATGTGATTTTGGAAGAGTTTAGGAACACCTATTTATAGGTGGTGGATAGGATCAAAAACCCTAACATTCCATAGATGAAGCTCAACATTCACACGATGCATATATCTCTTTTGAGAAGAAAAAAAAGCTACTTGTAATTGAAGTCCAGTGTTAATGTTTGCAACGGACTACACCATTTGGAGTAGAACATTTTAGTTGATAGGGAATCTTGAAAGCGGAGGGCAGCTTCCATGAGTGAACCTCACCATGGATCACAAAGCAGATCCTCACAAAGTAAACATAACATTCTTTTAGTCAACATTCTTGAATTGAGGCTTACTTGTGACATTCTCAACGATACCAATCAAATATCAATGACACATTATACACAAAATATGGTTAGCATCAATTTTATATGAAAATTGTGTTTTAAATAAAACAGTAAACATATTTGTGATACCTATAAGCAAATACGGAATGAAATTCCCAGCTACAATCTCCTTTATACTTTTAAAAGCAAAAACTTTCAACGCAACTTGGAGAATAGGTTGGGACTTCACAGAAGTGGCTCCAATAAACAATAACTTGAAAAGAATGCTCACATACTCTGTACTGCCCTTCATTTTTCAGTATCTTGAAATTGTGCATGATATATATTTCACCCTCCATCAACTTGCTATCCCATAAATTAAATTCTTCCTTTCGAATAATGCAATGTATCTTGTCTGCCTACAAAAAGTTACCAAAATAACAACAAATTAAAAATCAAAAGTTGGATAAAAAAATTACCTGTTTATTTATCAAATGCTTACATTTTCATCAATAAAAATCATCTACAATTGAAGATTTGGATCATAGGAGTGAACATACCAATGATCAACAACTCTAACACCTAGCTTTAGGGTCTCCCTCTTAACATCAATATCTTTAATCATATACAGCTTCTTCGCCATTGGAACTTTCTACAACAACAGGAAAAAATTTCTAAACAACGCATATGAAAACTTCACAATGTAATAATAGCAAACATCAGAAAAATATAAAAAAAACACAACCATAAAAAAGGATCAAAACAATAGGAAACAACTATAAATAAGATAAAACTAAAACTATCAACTTTCATTACATATAAACCAATACGCCAAATAGTTAACATAAAAAAAACACAACAACAAAAATAACGGACATAAGAACACAAATATAAATTGGAGTAGGGCTTTAGAAACAAAAGCAAAAAAGATCCACAAATACAGAACTACAAACAACTGTAAATAACATAAAACTAAAACAAACACGTAATATATAAACTTTCATGTACTTATAAACAAAAACGACAAATAAATGGATCAAAGTTCTGAACCAAAAATAAATAAACCGAAAAACAATGCATCAAACTTCTAAACCACAAATAAATAATCCAAAAAAAATATTTTCAAACATTCAATAATTACACAGCAACAATGCAACACAAAAGAACAAAAATAATAACTAGAGTAGGGCTTCAGAAAGAAAAGCAAGAAAGATCCAGAAATAAAGAACAAAATCTACTTAAAGCAACTGCTTGGATATTTATCAAACAACGTTGCTTCCAAGCCAAGTTTCAGTCTTCGAAATGAAAGTCAATCAAATCAGTTGTAGTGTTGTCGCCAATACAAAATGTCGGGAAAAGACAAAACACCCACATTTGGATTTCATTCACAAACACAAGCAAGGTAAACTTGAACTTTTGCAAACAACAACATTCAGCATTCATAAACACCAACTTTAGCCCACCAAATGACAATAAAGCCAAAGAAATGGACACATGTCAGCTAAATAGATTGGGGTGTTTGGGTAATATCCCTAGTAGTTTATTTTCTTAGTTTTTAAGTAGATCTAAACATTAGAAAAAAGAAAAAAATTTAAAGGATTCCACATCAAGCTCTCATTGTTTCAAGAAAGGAAAGGAAGAAAATTGAAATCCTTAGCGAAAGAAATTCAAAGACTTTAAGAATTTACCAACTCATTCCTTATAAAGAATGACACGAAAAAGTTGATAAAGCTAATCAAATTCAAAATCATTAAATACTATCCTTTCAATGACTATAAAAAGGATAACAAGTTGATCATGAAGAGAATTATAAGACTCGGGAAAATAAATAAATAATTAAAATTAAAAATGGAAACTGGAGCGAGAAAGTAAGTCCATGAAATTAATGAGTCATGATATGGACAAGGAAGATTCATGTAGCTTAGTTGGTTAGAGATCTTTATTGGGTTTGGGAGGTCCTTTGTTCAATGCATGTTTATGATGTTTATTGTATGTGTTTTATTTAATTGACTTAATTAATGTTATATGTGCGTCTTATGCATGTTTAAACACAAACAAGTGTTTAATTGAGTTTAACTAGACATTAAGAGTTGAATTAATTAATTATTTTATTTTATTTTAATTTCTCTTTTATTATTAGATGGAAATTAAAAATAGAATAAGTGGGCATTAACTTATTTTTAATTAGTGTAATTTTGTTTTTTTAATAATTAAACTAATTAAAATAATAGAATGAGGGGACAATTAGGTTAATTGACAACTTAAAAAAGTGAGGGTGAAGGAGGCACAAGTTCAAGAATTTTTTGAGCTAGAGAAGCTTGGTAGGAAGAAGGCTAGAGCAAGAAGGGGATCGTTGGAAATTTTCTTAGCATTGGAGTTTTAGGTAAGGGGAGTTAAGTCATGTGGCTTTGTTATTTTTTGAATATTGGTGTTTATTATTGTGAATGATGGTAAATTTTGAACAATCGAGAGGTTTTTTTGGTAATGCTTTTTTCAATTTGAAAGCCAATTTTATTTTCTAGTGGTTTTGCCATTGTAATATTGTGTGTTCCACATGGTTTGTGAAATTTGATGTTTTATATGATAGGTTTGAGGTTTCGTTGATCATGTTTGAGCTTGAAGGCATGAAAATTGTTGTTATCTTGTGAAAGCATGATGCATATGAATGTTCTTGTGAATGCATTGCTTCCTCAAGCTTTAATTGAATTAGTTTTTCTATCTCTAGTTTTGTAAATTTTTACGTCATCTTGCAATGTAAACTATGCCTTACTTAGATTCAAAAAATATGTATAAGTATTCAAATTAAAGCTATTGAAGTCTAGTTTCCAACCCAATAAAAATAAACTCAATTGGATATATGTGGAAAGAGTAATAGATAAAATAGTCAACAGACACGTATGCTGGAATCACTCTAAATTTTGAATATGATTTGGAAATAGCCTACAACTCAAAAATATGTGTATGAGTATTCAAATTAAAGATATTGAAGTTTAGTTTTCAACCCGTAAAGAATCAACTCAATTAGACATTTGTGGAAAACATTATGAGTAAATTCGTAATAGATGTTTGTGTGTGATGTTGGCAATGTTTTGCAAATATATTTGGAATTTTCCACATTAAACTTTTACATAATTCCTAAAATTATGTTCTAATCGAATTAAAGATAATTGAGTTTAGAATCTAAGAAAAAAAGAATCAAATCATTTAGAGATTTTTGGAAAAAAGTTATTAGCAAAATAGTAAGAAAAAGGCCAAGACTGCCAAAATGCAATTTTAACTAGCTTTCATTCTATGACATTGCTTGTAAAGTTGGGTTTTGATTCCATGATTTGGTGTCATGTAATGTGGATTTTGTATAATTGGTTTTGGAATACATGAGTTTGAGCTAGTGCATGTGGAATTTCGGATGTATGTTGGATGTTGGTGTTGTATCATAAATTTGATGTTATTACTATTTTAAAAACCCAAAAATATTGTTGCTATCTTAAAAATTTGTGTTGTTGTTGCTTTAAAAGTGTTGTTGTTTCTGTATTATTTGGTGCAGAATTATGATTGTTGTTTTTTGTTTAATTGTGTGCAAAATTTGTTTGGGTGTTATGTGTTAAAAATCCTAAAGTGCAAAGAAATAATGCTTGTGTTATCTTATGATGATGATTGTATGATGTAAATGTATTGAGATACATGTGATGATAAGGCATTGGGTGCTTGTGTGATTGTTGATCATGAATGTGGATAATCATGTGATTGTTGATTGATGAATGACCATGATGAGACAGTGTTATACTTGGATCTGAATGTAATGAAAGGTAATGTTGTGTAATTATACTAGAGGTGCACTTTGTCGGGGCTCTTGATAAGAGTAATAGGAGATTGCGTATCTCGTTAGGGCTCTTGATATGAGTAATGATAAATTACATATTTCATTGGGGCTCTTGATGTGAGTAACAGGAAGTTGTATACTTTGCATGGCCTCATTGTGAAAGCAATCGGAAGTGACATCCTTGGTAAGTTGCGTGCGAGAGTTACAACTCATGGTTATGCTGGGTTGCATAAACTATTGTTGTTATTAATGAGGTGTAGTCATGTTGTAGCATGACATGTGAATATATTTTGGTAATCTCTACGTGGTTGTACAGACGATGTACTTTGTCGGAACTTTCGAGGAGAGTAATGGGAAGTGTGACACTTGTGTATTTTGTCGAGGCTCTCTAGGGGAGTAATTAGAAGTGACACCATTGTTAAGTTGCGATGGGAATTACAAATCAGTTCTTGATATTGAGTTTGCCAATAGTTGTATCATTTGTGACGGTAACATGTTTTATGTGGATTGTGTGGAACACCTAGTGTAATTTTATGACATTGTGAGACAATGGTTATGTAAGGATTCATGATGTTATGATGATGTTATTTGGATTGGGTTGAAACTTGTTTGGTTAATTGATGTTATTTGTGATTAATGTTAGCTCACCGTTTCTCTTGTTTGTGTTTGTGCTATGAATGTATAATTTGTTTTATACGGGAGCAATTTTTGCCTCTGTTCCTTCTAGCTGTCTTTTTTATCTCCGGGTCAAATGCTAATCGATATTCAGGAACCTGACCTCTTAAGAGCATAAATCAAAACAGCTCAAGCAAGGATTAGTACAAAGGAAAAATTGAATAAGCTATCTAATTAAGAAACCATACACAAAGTTGGATGAGATAACTAAAAATTTCAAAAGAACACTGTTCCCCGGCAACGACGCCAAAAATACTTGTTGGTCTCTTGGCAAGCATACCAAAAGTCAACTGCAGTATAATGATTTTTTAGTACGAGTGTCGAACCCACAAGGAACGAAGTCAGTTGAAATAAATAATTATCTCGATCAACATATATATACAGAAATTTTAATTTGATAGATCATGGGTAGTTAAATTAAATTGCATAAACAGAATACAATAAAAGCAGAAAATTAGATAAAAATTCAATAAAAGAAATTGGGATTGAATTTCATCTATCTCCCTTGTCTGTAATCTGGATGAATATAATATATAACATCTGAAAATACCAATATTGATGCACACTCAAAAATCATTTATACCGACCCCTCGTGTATAAAATTCATAAGATTAGTTCCCTGAATATTGATTCCTCACATATTCAACAAATTATCTAACATTACGGTCGAGTGTTAAAAGCAATTGATATATTGGGATCTATTCCTAGCATCACAGTATATCAAGTATCATTGTTCACATCAGATTTTCAGAAATACTTCCTAGTCAGATCTAAAAATCAATATCAAAACATCTATTGATCAGATAGAATCAAGCATTAAGAACGGAACAATAATACCAATATTGAGTAGAACAAAAATGCTATATATAAATATCACCAGATTACATCCAAGTTTGAGTAGATTACATTCAATCCCAAAGGAGAAGATTAGCCACTCATGGCAACCATCAAAACCTAAGAACTAAAGAAGAAGAAGAAGAAGAAGAAATATGATATGTGTTTGCTCGTGGATGCAGTTCTGCAGCGAGGATTCTTCTCCAAATTCCCCAGCTCCCTTTCACTTTCTGATACACGGAGTATTTATACTCCACGAAGGTCTCACTCAAGCTACCTGAGTCTCGCTTGAGCGAGACAGAATACTTCAAGCTAAAGAAAGCCTCTCGCTTGGGGGAGACGTGCTGAAGCCAAGATCTCGCTTAGGTGAGCAAGAGTACTTCGAGCTGAAGAAAGGGTCTCGCTTAGGCGAGATTGGCAGCATCAGATCTCGCTTGGGCGAGAATGGCAGCAAGAGATGGTCTCCACTACACAAGCTCTCGCTTAGGCGAGGTCCTTCTTCGCTTAGGCGAAATTGGCGGCCCAAGCTCTCACTTGGGCGGGATTGCTTTGGTTTGAGCGACCCTGCAGAGTTTCTTTTCTATTTCTTCATTTCTCCTTTCACTCTTTTTTTGTTCTTTCCTCCTTCTATTATAATTTACTTGAAAATTACACAAAATAGGGACCAAGTGATTTCTTTAAGTCCAAACTTGGAAGCATGTGATTGAAACTCATTCTTTTCTTAATTTAGGGAGAATCAATCATGATATAAACACAAATTAAGAACATAAGTGCCCTCATTTCATATGAAAATTACTCATTTTTTGCACTTATCAACTCCGCCCAACCTAACATCTTGCTTGTCCTCAAGCAAAGTAATACGATGTAACAGCCAATCAAAACTCTAATTCTGAAATTGGTTATTGAGAAATCATTTTCACAGTTCCTGACTAGACAACTTTTGCATTCCAAACCACAGATTCAAAATCAGAAGCAAATGGTGAATCCAATTATCAAACAACAGTAGGATAAGAGTGCAGTCAATTTTTCAGGAAAACTAATTGTAAGAACAAGTGATTCTAACCAAGGAAATTCTCTCTTAAATCTCACAGGCATGTGTCTCTCTCATTTTCCATTGAATTTGAACAAATCAAAATTGCTAGTCATTTTCAATCCAACCACAAACACACAATCAGCATGGATCTTAAGGTCTTTTCAAGGTTGTAATGAGGCCAGGCTTTCAAGAATAATGGTTTTTCAAGATCACAAAAGCACAACTTAGAAAAGAGAGCATAACTACAATTCAAATCCAATTTCAATTCTACTCTCCATTCCTCACAATTCATACCTCAATACACCAAGTTTCTTTTTCATTCATAATTCCCTCTTATCTCTTTTTGTTCTTTTCTTTTCTTTCCCCTTTTTTTTTGAGTAAATATATACATTCCTACACAATACTAAAGAGTGAATTATGATACTCAGCCATTTTCTTCCTTGAGTGCAATTCTACCAACCAATTACCATTACAGTTGAATAAAATGCACCTATGCTCTTTATCCCTAAGTGTGCAAAGGGAAAGGATAATAATTCAAGTTAAGGTTAAGGTGCATAATTCAAACAATTAGGCTCAAATGGGCTATCAACAAAGGATAATTATTTACAGGTTGGCTATTGGGCACTGAGTTATAAATTCAACAAAATTGCCTTAATCCTTTCCATGCTTCAAATGTGATGTTATCAAATGAAAACTCAAGCAATATTAACTTGTCAACAAATAGTGGAAACACTCAAGCTGTTTAAGGATTCACACACTCACTGGGTTTTCTGGTTTATTTCCTTGGTATCTCACTTGTTGTTACAATTGATTATCTTGACTAACTATCCAACACTAAGATCTTAATCCTGTTTAATTATGAATTCAACCAAAATTTTCCTTTTTCACCTTTGTGTTCAGTTCACTCAATTGTTCTAGACTCAGGATACTTACTGAAATCAGATTTCTCTTTAACCAATTCCCTCAAGAAAGATTTTCAAAATGATTCCCCAAATTTTTTTTGTTGTCTATAAGTATTATGCACAAAATACTATGCCAAAAAGTAAAGTTAAACAGTTAATTCTAGCCAAAACAACTAAATCAAAATAGTACTAATTACATAAATACTGCAAAATACTAAAAGAAAAAGAACAATGAAACCGTATTTATAGAGTTCTGAAGAGTGGACTGGTGATGTGAATCAATCTCCTCCAAAATCAATCTCCTCCTCAATGTATGTTCTATCTATGTCAGCAACAAAGTCATCTCTGTTTGCAGCTCCTAATGGTCCCTCACCTGCAGCAGGTCCACTTCCCCCGGAAAAATAGGACTATCCCCAAGCCACTGTAGATAAGTCAAGAAATCTGGTAGAGTCATGCCTGGGTATGGTCTGCAGACATTCTGATAGAGGTACTCTTGAAGGTGGAGTTGTCCTCTATGAATGGAAGCATTTTGCTGGTGGGTGTGCTCCATCTGTAACCTCAAATATCTCATCTGCTCAAGCAATTCATTATTCATGTTGAGCTGAGGTTGTTGTGTGGGCCTTGTTTGTTGTTCTTCCGTTGCTGGTTGGTCTTCAGCTTGTTGGTCCAGTTGGGGCTCTTCTGGCTGCTCCAAGTCCTCTAGGTGGGTACAAAAGTGTTCAAATGAATTTTTTGGTGATTGAAGGTCGGATCTTTTCAGTTAACTCCACCTCTACCCCTTGATCTTGGGAAAGAGCTGTGATTAAAGCCGGAAAACCCATACCACCTTTTGCCTTGTCATTCCTAGTGTTGACTTCATACCTCACAAATTTGTGGATTTCTTCAGAGATAATGGTGGCTACATCAACAGTAAGATCCTTCATCATTATGCAATAAAGGAGATGACATCTAGGGACGTTCAAGTCTGACACGTGGCCAATGGGCACTATGTTTGCAAGTAAGAATGTGGTCCAGACTTAGGCTAAGGTTTTCATATCCCCTCTTAGAATTCTGAGAGGATTTCCAGTGGGCCCGACTTGATAAGACCGGTTGGCAGCGCATATAAGGAGTGCCACTTCATTTTCATCATAAGGTTCATGACTCCTCCTTTTTCTTGTGAAATCACAGCGTTACCCTGGTTCTAGAGGTAGTGGATTACCAAGGAATTCACTGATGGTTGCTCGATCATAACTTTAGACCTCTTTTCACCAGGATTGTCCTCAGAATAGGAATTTGCATAAAACTCTCTGATAATCTCTGGATCAAATTTGGGAAGCGGGTCAGCCAACTTCATCCAGTTTCTCCTGATAAGGCCATTCAAGAATGGATCATATTCGTTCGGGAGTAGAACCACCTTTCTTTCTTTGATAAAGACTCAGTGCTTTATCTTCTCATACCGTTCTTGTCTTTAGGGGTCTCTAAATAAATTGCTATTTAGCCTTTCAAGAGAGGGACTACTTGCACGTCTTCTCCTCTTCCCTATATTGGGTTCAATATCGGGAAGTCGAGATGTTGTCTTTGTTCTAGCCATTGACCTGCAAGGATGAAAATTAACCCACCAAAATTTTGCCAAGTTAGTTAATTACAATGCAATAGCAGTTTCCAGAATCCATTCACTAGCCAACCAAGAATAAACAAGAACAATTTCAGCATGACATTTCATCAAACACATTGAGTGCACTTTCACACTGTGAACATTTTTGAATCAATTTATCCATAGGCAACCCACATTATTCAGTTCTAGCATTAATTCACACTAAAACCCACAGTATAAACACAAAACGCATCAAAATAGAGCATGAGTACTACCTAGGGTTTGCAAGAGCACAAAAACGTGACTATGCTTGATGAAAATGAAGAGAATGAGAAGTAAAACTTACCTTTGGAGAGAAATTAGCAAAGGGATGAAGAGATTTGTGAGTTAAATTGGAGAGAAAAGAGTGAATGAAGGCGCGCCCATAGAGTGGGAAAGAAGAACGTGAGCGAGAGTTTTGGGCGAGGGTTTGGGGAAATAAAACTGAGTGATTTCTGCCCCTGTCCCTACATTAAGCGCGTTTTCTCGCTCAAGCGACAGAATCTCGCTTAAGCGAGATGAGCGTGAGAGAAATATTAAAAAATCTCGTGCAGGCGAGACTGTTTCGCCCAAAACACTCTTGGTACAGGGCATTCTCGCCCAGGCGAGCCATGTCTCGCTTAAGCGAGATTATCAGAGAAAATTTTTAGTTTGGTTTTTTGCATATCTCGCCCAGGCGAGAAAGTTGAATTTTGGGCAAAATTTTGGTAGTTTTACAGAACACAAATTTTTGCCACTTTTCTCAATTGAGAGCAACTTGTACTTACTCAAACCATGATCAATTCAATGCAATTAAACTAGAAACACATATCAAACCATTTTTCAATCAATTCTCTACCATTTCAAAAGGTTTCACAACATCAAACTAAAGATCAAGCTATCAAATTCAAATTTCACAATTTGGCCAAAACAAGGCAAGTTTTAGAATTTGATGATCTCAATTCTAGAACCAAAACTCATTCCCATGCTTAAAATACCAGTTTTGTTTGAAAACACCAAAAGTGCATGGTTTGCCTTATTGAGATGATTGGATGCTAAAAACTCACCTTTTTACATAGAACTATAAACACAAACATATAATTACATACACAAACACATTTAATCACACAAGATGAATTTGAAGTGCAAGAACATAATTAAAATACTGGGTTGCCTCCCAGGAAGCGCTTGTTTAACGTCACGAGCCTGATACATATTTCATTAAGGTTCATCCAGTTGAATGATTATGGCGAGCCTATCAATCTTACCACCAAGATAGGGCTTCAACCTTTGCCCATTTACAACCCAACTTTTTTGTTATTCAGGATCCTCTAACTCAATGGCTCCATAGGGTTTCACATCTTTGACAAGAAATGGTCCTGACCACTTTGATTTTAGCTTTCCAGGGAATAATGTCAACCTGGAATTGAACAATAACACTGATTGGCCAGGATAAAATTCTCTTTTGAGAATTTTCTTGTCATGATAAGCTTTCATATTTCCCTTGTAGAGCTTAGAGGACTCATAAGCGTTGAGTCTCATTTCTTCCAATTCTTGCAACTATAATTTTCTCTTTTCTCCTGCTGCCTTTGGATCAAAATTCAAGAATTTCAAGGCCCAGAATGCCTTGTGTTCCAATTCAACCGGTAAGTGACATGACTTACCATATACCAGCTGGAATGGGGATAAACCTGTGGGAGATTTATAAGCAGTTCTGTATGCCCAGAGTGCATCATCCAACTTCATTGACCAATCTTTTCTTGAAGATGCCACAGTCTTCTCTAGAATACGCTTGATTTCCCTGTTTGACACCTCCGCTTGTCCATTGGTCTGTGGATGATAAGGTGATGCAATTTTATGCCGCACTCCATAATGTTCCAAACATTTCTGAAGTTGAGCATTGCAAAAGTGTGAACCACCATCACTAATCAACACTCTTGGAGTACCAAACCTGCAAAAGATGTTCCGCTTGAGAAATTTGATTACAGTTTTGGCATCGGCCTTAGGAGCTGCTACTGCTTCAACCCACTTTGTCACATAATCAACTGCCACCAAAATGTATTCATTTGTGAAAGAAGATGGCAGTGGTCCCACAAAGTCAATTCCCCAACAATCAAAAGCCTCAACCTCTAAAATGATATTCAGTGGCATTTCATGTCTTTTTGAGATTCCCCCTATTCTCTGACAGCTATTGCAGTGTTGCACATATTTGTGTGCGTCTTTGAATA
>Ga0214543_1004007_pt1 | contig 28213 bp, 12 predicted proteins | sample CNSS2metaG_FD_160094 | JGI IMG/M metagenome (GOLD analysis project Ga0214543, IMG submission 160094) | Root nodule microbial communities from cowpea collected in UCLA plant growth center, Los Angeles, California, USA - CNSS2 | ecosystem: Host-associated > Plants > Roots > Nodule | place: USA... | reverse complement strand
CTTTCCAATAATACATAAGACATGAAAGGAACATAGGATGGGTTAAAATTGGGCTCGACCCAATTCTCTTCATACATGGCCAAGATTTTCAAGACAAGGAGGCTCCTTTGCTTCATAGTTTGACTAAGGTTGGTCATCACATCTAAAGGCTAAGAATCCTTCTTGTTCTTCAAGCCAAGATCCAAGGGGCATGATCTTGTCTCCTTCTCCTAGCTTGATCTAAGGGCCAAGATCAAGGCCCACTCCATCCAATGGCTCTCCTTTCTCATGTGTAAATGGCTTCATATAAAAGCCAAAATTTCACTCATTTGTAGACACTCTTGGAATTTTATGCAATAGATGCAACTTGAGTTGAGAGCACTCCTCCCTCTATTGCCTTTGAGAGTCACCACTTTCTAGAGATTTCCTCTCTCTACCTCTAGCCACCTTCCTTAGGCTAGCATAGATTAGGAAATCCTATCACCTCTTTCACCTTCCATTGCTTGCAAGTGCCTTCCAACTTGCCTCTATTCCTTCATCCATTTCTGCTGCCCATGGAGCTCTTCATGCACCTTTGGAGCTCCACCACCCTGACTTGATCTTTTTCTGCACTTTATCGAATTCCAACCTTCCATATACTCCTGGCACATTTCCATAAATCAATTCTCTTAATATTTGTATTATTCCCACCTGCTAATCTCTATATCTTCCAAATCTCATTATGTCCTCAAGACAATTTACTCAATGTCAATTGAATCAAAAACATATCCCTAGTTTAAGTTTTTCTCCCAAGTATACCACTCATACCCTCAGGTTTAACACTTTTCACTGTGCAGTTTTATACCTTCCTCACTCTTAACACAATTGGGTTTACCATCATTCAGTTATCCTTCTTAACTCATTATTCCAACTTCTAGAAATGGTGGTTACGTTCTGGATTAATTTGGCACCTAATAGTACCTCCAAGTCCTCAACCTCTTCTGGCTCGCGTCGCCTGGTGGAAATTCATCACCGCTAGGCAGTTCATTAGAGAAACTCATAAATGGGTTATCAACCTATGTTGCCTAGCGGCACAGGGCCTCACCGCTAGGCTGTTCCTCCACGAAACCATAAAAAAACACAAAATGATATAAGCCGTCTGGCGACTATGTATAGCCCGCCTGGCGGCTATGTATAGCCCGCCAGGCGATTTCTGGAAAATTTCCAGAACTCAAAAAAATCACAATTCAGTCAGGGTTCATGCATTTTTATCATACATTTATTATACACTTTATGCGAGGATATAAAATTAATGTGGGAAACTCCCCTAACTTGGATCTTTTTGCTTACAAACTTGAAGTGCTCTAAATTCTCCCTTGCTTCCAAATGCCTCATGTAGACCTCCTCAAACTACCTCTATGATTCACTCAACACACTCTCTTCACTCTGATTTTTCTCTCAGTACCAACAGAGGGCAAACCAAACCTTTTTCTCCTATCTAAATTACCTTTTAAATGTGACTTTAAGGTGGTTTAATTGCACAAAACGAAAATGACATAATAGTGATGTTAATTACCATTTATTTGGCCTTTATGGCATGTTTTTTCAGCTACCCATGGCTGCCTATTCATCTAGGGTTTCCAGCTACCCATGGCTGCCTATTCATCTAGGGTTTCCATCAACTCTTCATATTCAAGCCAAAGTCAAAAATACAAAAAATAAGGTTTAATTTGGGTTCTCCAAAGTTTGAACCCATAACCATACCAATGCCAAGTCAATGCTAACCGTCATGCCAATTCATGTTTCATGCTAACTAATACTATTTAAGCATTATATCATGAGAAACGTGATTAATCATATCATTAAAATAATAATACTTAAATAGCACATAAATGATATTCATAGGACTAGAACCCAAGTCCTTTCACACAATCAAAGTACGCTCAACCATTTGAGCTGATACTTTTCCACATCACACCAATCAAAAATTAATGTCATAAATGATCTTCCATCCCGCATTTATTAATTATTTATTTATTTAATTAATTAAATTTTGCGGGTCTTATATTGTCTATTTGAATCTGTGGGAGTCGGGTGTACTATAGGTCAGACCAGCTGAGTTACTGTCTCGCGTGCGCCTGGTGGCAAGGTGTGGACCGCCAAGCGATAAACACCACAACAGGCGGAACACCCATTGCCGCCAGACGATCTGGGCAGATTTTGCCTGGCAGTGCTTGGGGTTGCGCCAGGCGATGACGCTGCAAACCGTGATTTTTATGTGTGTGGCTTTTAAGTAATGATGCTATACTTGGATCAGGAGATGTTGTGCCATGAGCGGATAGGTTCATGGATGGTGGTTAACATGTGATGATATGAGCAGGGAGGTTCATATCCAGCTACTCTCGTGTGGGGATACAAGTGAGGTAGGTTCGTATGTTTCGTGCTCACACTTGAGATATGCTACGTGCATGAGGTACGTGGCTGGTGGATCACATGTTTTGGACTATGGGTGGGTAGGTCCGTAGAGCAGGACTATGAGCGGGGAGGTTCGTAGAGGCAGGACCATGAGCGGGCAGGTTCGTGCGAGCATCACATTCCTGAGTCCAAGGCTAACCATTTGTGTGATTTGAATGCTGAAAAGCCTTGGGGTTAAGGTCTTGGCCAAGAACTAATTAAGAAGAATAAGATGGGTGCATTAATTACCTTTTGTTATTGTATATGTTATTTCTGATTTTATCAGCTCACCCTTTCTCTTTGTGTTTGGCGATGATCTTGTGATTCGTTACACGGGAGCAGAGGATGATACAGGTGATGCTAAGGATGCTCAGACGACGGAGTGAGGGCTAGTTGGGATTAGAGCTAGGGATTTTGTTATACTATCATGTATGTTATTGAATTTTGGAACTTGTAATACTTTTGTTATTACTATTTTATAAATTTTGGCGCGTGTTTACACAGTTTAAATTTTCCCGCGTTTTGGAATAATAATATTGTGACTTTTGAGATTCACTTTTGTCTATATTTCTTTTTAAAACCCGAATGAAATTAGTGTTTTATCTTTACTTATCTTTTACTATGATAAAATGAAATTTTCACTTTTATCTTATCTAGTAAAATCTAAGTAAAGAGGGGCAGTTGTCAACACCCAATTTCGTCCGGGTGAATGCATTTTGTTTTGTTAAATAAAAAATAAAAAATAAAATAAAATAAAAATATGTTAGGTTTTAACTTTAATTCTACCATGAAAAAAAAGAAAAAAAAAGAAAATGAAGGGAGAATCTAAGTTGTTTTTAATTATCACACCCTTTTCATGAGTCCAAATGTTTTATACATATTTTAACCCCACCCATTGTTTGCTATTTATACTCTTCACATGACATGTTAGAAGAGGACATTTTATAATTTCTATTTTTAGATAATGGTATAATATTAGGAGAAATATGTTTTTTATAATAATTTGAACAAATATCTCACATTTACACTTATGTAATGTGTCTCATTGATTTGTTAGTGAGGGAAGATATTATTTTAACAATTAGAAGTAAATGTTCCCGATAATAATGATTTTTTAGAGAATGATACGATTTTAATAGTTAGAAGAAAATATTCCTGGTAATAATTATGATCAATTATATGAATAATATGTTATGATTTGATCACGATCTTTATGTGACGGAAAATATGATTCTAGTTATTACAGGCAATATTTCGTTAATAATTATAATCAATATCGTGGATATTATGTGACCATTTAATTTCTATAATATGTTTCATCAGGACCAATTCCTTCCTCATATATTTATTATAATTAAAGACTAGGATTTCAGTGGTATTCCAAGGTGTTATATAAGCACCAAATTTCTCCAATGCAACACAGAGAAAAAAATTCGAAAAACACCTCTTTTATTTTAATACCAGAGCACACACGGAAAAGGGGGTCACCTTACTATCCTTTTAGTCAGTTTTGATTTGTTCGTGTCCCAGAAAGGTAAACTCTCTTTGCTCCTAATGCTATTCATGATTCTCTTATAATATCAAATGTATGATCAATTAACCTGTTATATGATTAAATGTGTTTGGGGTTCGCACATTAGATGATTTTGGGTTTCTCATTGATATGCTCAACCCTTCTCTTTCCTTTTATTTAGAAGGACATTTATCTTGATAATTAAAAATGTTTCTTTTATAGGCTTTAATTCTCTCTAAAAAAAATAATAAATAAAAAAAAGATGTAAAATTATATTATTTCTTTTATAAAAGTATTGAATATCATATCAAGTCTCGGACTTGCTTGATAATCAAAACACTCATTCACAAGCTTTTAATTCTTTTTTTAAAATTAATAATAAAAAAATAAAAATTATAAAATCATTTTAAATATCATGTAAAATCTCATATTTGCTTGATAACTAAATTTTTTATCATGTAGAATGTCAGGTTCTCTTGATATTAATACAAAAAATATATATTAAAATCTAAAAAAAAAAGAAAATAATAATATCAAACAACAAATTTTTTATAAAGAATTACGTTATCCCTAATTTTCCAAAGGGAAATACGTAGGAGCGAGGTACAATCCTTGTTACGCCAACAAAAATAAAAAATTAATTTTGTTTTTAATCTTTATTATTTTATATGTGTTTTTATTTTGTTTGATTTTTAGTGAACAACAAATATTTTAAACATCAAATTCTATCTTGCACACTTAATTAAAGAGGGAACCGACTTAAGACGGGCGTTGTGGGGTTCAAATACCTTCCCCACACGTAACCAACTCCCGAATTCAAATTTGGTTTCGAAGACCATTCTTTTTTAAGGTTTTTCTATAGTTTTGCATAATAAATTATGGCGACGTCTCCTATATTTTTTTAAAATTATTTTTGTTGTCTCGTCGCAATTTCGGTTGCGACAAATATGATCTCTAAGCCACAGAGTATGAACAAAAATCTTTATACAGAAATCTGTAACAAAAACAATTAATGAACATGATTTCAAGATTACAACTGAAGTAGGTTTTAAAACATGTTAAGGCTAAGAAGGGGACTTGAATAAGACTTAATAAACTGAGTTATTATTGAAAGATTTTCGCAAACTTTTTTATTAATCCAATTGAATAACAAAATTTTAGAAACATTGTTGCACGGCAGGAGTTAATGAATTGGTTATAAGTTAAAAAAACCAAGGTTAAAATACTATATTAGTCCTCGTACTTGTTTGAAAATCTCAATTAGGTCCCCAATTTTTTATTGTTCTCAATTGTATCCCTATTTTTGAAAATGTGTAATAATTAGGTCATTTTTGTTAGTATTACACTAAAAACGTTAAATATGTGCCACGCTAGTACGTGTTTTTTTTATTTTTTAATCTTTTTAAATTTCAAAAACAAAAATCTTGCCAAGTGTCAAGTAAGCATCGTGCCACGTGTGAAATCATTATCTGAATACCAATTTTGGTTCTTGTATTTATTGTTTTGATTCAATTTACTCCCAATATTTTTAAAATTGAACAATTTCATCCCACACCAACTTAAAACTAAATTTAAGTTTTATATAAATGTTATAATGATATTTTTACAAAAATTGATATTTTTATTAAATATTTTTAACAATATTGAATTTATTTTAATTTATATCTGACATTAAATGTTATTTTAAAATTTAAAATATATTTATTTTAAATTGTTATAAAATTGTTTTACAATTTTACATTTTAATTTATATAATTGTTATTTTTAAACCAAGTCTCACATTTGTATAAAAATTAGTGATATATAATGTTATACAGATATTTGAAATATAAATTTATAAATCTATATAAATTAATATACAATTATTTTAAATATAAATTCAAATAAAAAATAATATTTAAATTTAATGTAATAAAATATGAACACAAATACATTTAAAATTTTAAAACAAAATTTAAATAAAGTTCAATGTAAAATATAAATTTAAATAAAATATATCTTATTAAAAATATCAATATAACATTTAAAAATTAAATTTGGTACTCGATTAAAAAAAATTGAATAGAATTGAATAAAAATAACAAATACAAAGATTGAATTAAGATTCAGACAATAACTTGACATATGGCACCATGCTGACTTGACATGTGACAAAAGAATTTTTAAAAAAATAAAAGTTGAAATTTTAGAGCAAATTATGCATTATCTATTGCACCTCAGCCCTTATTGTACTATCGTGCATCGCTCCAAGCTTACATCGCATCGGTCCTACATTATTGGCCCTACACTACTCTATCGCACCTGCACCGCAACGTTACACCTAAGGATGACAAACAAACCGACCCCATGAGAAATTCTCAAACTCATTCTTGTTTTGACGAACAATCCCTGCATTAACTAGGTATAGGTATGGAAAATACCCAAATTTTTTAATTGGGTATGGGGATGAGGATATACATATTCACCCCCTCCCCGTCCCCATCCCCTTACTCGCCATAAAACCCATCCTCGCCATTTCCTATCCCGATTAAATTATTAAAATACTCATATAATATATATATTACATGAGAACAATCTCAACTTAGGTGTTCAATAGCATAAATCTTTCATTTATTAGGTTTTATATTATCTTCTTTATTATATTGTTATTAATTTGTTTGATTTCAAGAACTTGTTTGTTTCCTAAACAATTTTCGTTATCTCTCAATCATTGACTATGTTGATATTTGAAAAATACTCTTAGATTTCTAAGGTTTTTTTCATCTTATCATATCCTTAATTATACATTTGCTCTCCTTTATGCGATTTCATTCAATGGTCTTTCATATTGTTTCTAAGACACACATTTGAACTTTTTTTTTAATATTTTTATTTGTTATTTATCTTTATCATGTAGAATACTATTTTGATATTTTTTATATAATTGATTTTATTTTCTAACTCATTATCATAGGTTTAATTCTATCACTATAATTGTATAAATAAATTTTATTTACTATAATATAATAATTTAATGTAATTATCATGATTCTTTTTTATCACCATACTAATATATATTGAAGTTCAAAAGATGAAAGATATATGTCAAAATTATACTATTATTAGTTTAATATTTGTTCTTTGTGGGATTTTGATCAAGTGATGTATCATAACTTTTATTAATGTATAAAAGAGAAGATTTCAATAGAATTTAAAATAATTGAAGTAAATAGACATTTGTAATATTTTTTAATTTGAATATTTGTTTTTCTTTTATATTTTTTAAAAAATATTTTTAAATTTTCTCAACTAGGTTAACATTTACAAATTTAATAAATGTGTGGGTTCTTGTGAAATTTTATTTCATATTCTAATTTAAAATGTATACAATTATAATTTCTTTCTAAATATTTTATATTGAAGAAAAACCCCTCATTTTAATATTGAATATTTGATAATATTATGCTTCATATACTGTAGTTTCTCATTATTTTGTAAAATTAATTGATATTTAAATACTAAGAAAATAGGTACGGATACGGGTACGAGTATGCCTCTAGCTAAGGGACCAACCACCAGAGTCATGGTTAGGAGGATACAAGAAGATTGAGCTCCTTTAAGTTGCAAGGCCCAAGTTGAAGTTTGCATGGTTTAAGTCGGATGTGAAGACCTAGCCTAGGACTCTTTGTTTGTAAATATTACCTTAGGTTTTAATTTTGGGCTTTGTATTATAGGCCTTGTAGAATAGGTTTTTCTTTAGGCCATGTCTTCTAGCTTTCCTACCTTCAACAACTCCATGGAACCCTTCATCTCGCATGGCATCTCTCATTAAAGATGGAATCCTCATGTGGTATCTAGAGCCTTGGTTGAAAATGTTTCAAGAGATAAATTCGTCCTTTCCTAGTTTTCTTCAATTTCGTGTTGTTTCTATCATTTTCCTTCTTGTCTTGAGTTTTCTACCGTGATATTATGTCTTCTTCTTTTGGTTCAACATTATTTTCTTCATTTTCAACCATCCATGTGTGCTTTTAGTTGTTCTTTATGTTTGGCCACAAGATTGTTATCTTTTATTGACTATATTGTTCATTTTGTTCGGTTGAATTATTGTTATTTTAGTCATTTTGATTTTATGATTTATATGTTTCTTCTAATAGTCATGTTTAGTCTTTACATGTCTTGAATTCCTTATTTTAGACCTTTAATTTTTCTATCTTCTTTGTGTAGTGATTTGTACATATAATTCAGTTTCTTGTGCAATAACTTTGCTTCTAAATGAACACTCTATTCACTCTTGGAAATGCCCCTTCACATCTAGATAACTTTGGGTATCTTAATGTCCAATGAAAATTTTTCTTGTGTTTGCTTAATCACCTAGTCACTAATTCTTAGTTCTCTTGTACTTTTGAGGGCTTTCAATTTTCTATTTTAAATTCGTACTTGTTAATTAGTTTTTGACAAGTTCTTTAAAGTTAAGATTCTTTTTGTGTATTTTTCAAGTTCTTACTCTATTATTTGTTTCTTTTAAGTTTGCATTCTACTATTTTACTTCTTGTTTTCAAATTACAAACTATATGATGAAGCATTGGAAGTGGTGATTTCGTTTTGTGCCATAGTAAAAAGAGTTAAAAGAAAGAAAAAGATCACAAAAAGAACAAAAGAAAAGTGCAAAAAATAATTATACCAAAAAGTGAAAGAAAGTGGCAAATTAATGGACTAGAATCATGATGAGTCATTATTTAGTGTTTAATTATCTTTTGTTAGTGCATTTTCCTCAATTGGGCTTCATTGGACCATTTTTTCGAATTTTGAGTAATTTGACATTAATTGGTCTAATTTTTTTTTCTAATTGCTTTTAGGTATTTTGTGAAGCAAATTTTGGAGCTTGGACACTAATTTTAAGATAAAGAGAGGGTTTCCACATCATTGCCACGTCTGCGCCATAGCCTATCCACGTCACTAGGCCATAGTGGCTTTTTTTGTAATTCTACTGACCATAATGGCAGTTTTGTAATTTTGTAGCCCTGAGTGGTTTTTTCTTTTGTAAATAGGAGTGGCGGAATTGAGGGGAACACATTTTAGAGGGTTTTATGAGGTTTTTTAGACTCTCTCCTCTTCCCCAATCTGATTTTATGTTTTAGAGAGCACCCATTGTTAGGGTTTATGCATTTTCTTGATTCTTCCACAAATTGGAGTTAATAGTAACATTTTTTGCACATTGTCTCTTTCAATTTGCGTTTTCAATGTTTTCTTCCTTTCAATGATGCATTTCAGTTCAGGTTTATTTGTTGATTTGAATTCCAAGGGCAACTAATTTTCATATGCATTGGTTCCTTCCAGAGAATGAAATAAAACCTTGAGATTAGTGTTTTGTTCTGTTGGAGGAGGTTTCTATGTTTGCCATGACTATTTGTTTAAAGAAGGAAAATGTTGTGTGCCCTAGGGATCTCATAGAAAACTCTTAGTGAAAGAAACACATGAGGAGTGACCTATGGGCCATTTTGAAGTTGATAAGACTCTAAGCATTTTAGAGGAAATATTTTACTGGCCTTACATGAGAAAAGAAGTCCAATGACATTGTGTCTATTGCATGCCTACAAGCTAAATCTAGCATTATGCTAGTTTATACACCCCTCTACCTATTGCTTCATCCCTTGGGAAAGATATTAGCATGAATTTTATCCTTGGTTTACCCAATATCCAAAGGGAATTTAAGTCTAACTTTGTGGAAGTGGATCGTTTTAGTAAAATGACTCATTTCATACCATGCCACCAAGTAGATGACATAAGTTATCACAACCTATATCACTACGGGATGACTAACTCGAAAAAATAAAATTTCGGGAGTCGTCACCATAGTTTATTCTAAAAAATTAAGGAAAATCGTAAAATATAATATGTCGTCTACGAAAACCAAATTTTGAATCTGGGAGTCGGTTACGCGTAGAAAAGGTGTTAGCACCATACAACACTCGCTCGAAGGCAGTACGTTTAACTGAATATGCAAAGATGATGTGGATTTTAAAATGCTTAAATTTCCCAAAAAAAAATTAAGAAATAATGAACACAAATCTTCATTCCTGCATATCTTCATTCACAATAGAGAATCAAGGTTACGTAGTTCTTTTAAAAACCTTTTGAGAAACTATACTAGCAGGAACTACACTTGAATGAGAAAGAATGCTACTAAGGACTAGGCATAAATGAACGAGTGTTGATATTTTTATATTTAAAAATTTTTATATTATTTTAGAATTTTTAAGAGAAAAAAAGATAGTAAGTAATACGACAACACAGACAATTACACAAGTATGCATACCTTTATTATTGTGAGGTTGTTAAGTGGATATCAGACGACATAAGTGATATAAATAAGATATGAGTACTAAGACAACATGGACGGTCACAAAAGTACTCATATATTTCTTTTATTTAAGAAAAACACATTTTGATTTTTTTTAAACGAAAGACATAAAGCACTAGGTTCACACAGACGGTCATTCGAGTACTCATACCTTACCAAAGCGCAAAAAATCACCTTTCAATTTTATTTTTTTAATTTTAATATTTTTATTATTTAAAGAAATAGCAGTGATCTTACAAACTAAGTGAGAGTATAACAAAGTTTAAAACCGTGTATTAGGAAAAATTAAAATAAAAGCCCAAAATTTAAAATAGCCCAAATAACCAAATAAAATGAAACTAACAAACGTGCAAAAATAGTAAAGTGCGAGATCCAGTGAGCAATTAATGGGTGATGTGTGTACAATAATAATGGGGTGCAATAAGTATAGTTTAAATAGGGTTGAACCAATAAAAGACAAAGGGTATGGGAAAAACACATTTGGGGGTTTTCTTCCTACACCCCTAATATTTCTTCTACACCTCTAAGTTTTTCTTAAAATTCAAAATTGACATCTGACTAGTTTGAAATTTTAAATAAATCACTTCTCTCTCTCATTTAATGAAAATTACTCCCTCACTTTCTTTTAACCTAGTAGCCGTCCTCACCCCCACACCCTTTGCCTCACTCTCCTTACTCTCTAAGCTTGACCCTCAAGCCACACTCATTGTTTTTGTTCTCTAGTGATAGAGGACTATCCCAAGATTCCATGCAAGAAGAACTTAAAGATGAACCTTTACAATTTAAAGGACCTATGCCAAGGGCAAGGAGAAAGAGATAGGAAAATCAAAACTATTCAAGGCTTTTGATGCTACAAGCAATCTGAAATTCAAAGAATATGAAGATCATGCTTGAAGCACATTTGAACGATAGTTTTTAGGAAAATTAGTTTATGTTTTTAGACTTTGGATTTCCTCTTAGAAATTAGTTATGTTCTATATTTTTGGGCTTTGGACTTTCTATTATAAATTAGTTTATGTTTTTATGTTTTGGGCTTGGACCTTCTTGTATGGTTCTTAGGTTTTCTTAAACTTATGTGCCTATGTACAGAGGTACCAAAAAAAATGTAGACATTTTTAGCCATATATTGAATTTGATTTCATTAAAGAGAGGATTCTCTTTGTTCTTGGCTTAGGCCTCTGGTTCTTATCAAAGATTAACATCTTTGTGGCGAATCTTCACTTGACTTATCAATATGCTAGATTGTGGCATCCTCCATCAATGTCTTATTTTGCGTTCTTCTCTAATTTATTCGTGTTGTGCCTCTTGAAGATTCAAATTTAGAAATGACATATGGTTTAAATTATCCTACTCCTAACCAGGATAATTTAGTTAGAGGACTTGAATGTACCAAGAGAGTGACACGTAGAGATACACCTAGTGTTTATGAGGCCTTGGTAAAGGACGTCAATGCCTTGGAATCCAGAATTATAAAGCTAAATTGCAAGATTGCTAATATTAAACGGAAACACAATTCTAATAGAAAATCTTTGCCAAAGTCAAGTACACTAAGATGTTCCAAATGTGAAGGCTATGGGCATGAAACTCATCAATGTCCTAATAAGGATGCAAGTCTCATGACTCATGAAGACCTCAAGAACTACATTTCATACTTGAGAGAGGAGGAAGAAAGGACAATGCAAAAATTATATGTATTGAAAAGAAGGCAAAGCAAAAACTAAAAAGAGCCTATAAGAAGGAAACACTTATAAAAAATGAAGCAAAAGAAAATAGAGAAAGAGACGAGAAAGAAAAGAGAAAGAGAAAAGAAAGAAAAGAGGGAGAGAGAGGAGAAAGAAGAAGGAGAGAGAAAAGAGAAAGAAGAGCGAGAAAAATTAAAGAAATAAGAGAGTAAAAAAAGAGAAGAAAGAAAAGAGAGAAAAAGAGAAAGAAATAAGAGAGCATTATGAATTGCCAATGAAAAAAGATACTAACTTTCCTCTTATTGTTGTATTGCCTATGGACGAATTATTTATCAAAGAGCAATAGCATCAACAATGGAAAGAAGAAAGGATACTTAGGGAAGACTTGTTCATCAAGCAACAAGGAGATCAACGAATTAGCTTGTTTACCCATTTCTAACAAAGACACAAGCTTAGAAATATATGCTCACGCATTAGCTTGTTTACCCATTTCTAACAAACTTATGGTTGATCAAAGTTATACCTATATTTGGGTTGTTTGTTTGAGTAATATTCCTTTTCTTTTCTTTGAGCATTTTATCTTTAATTTAAAATTGTTTGATGCTTTGTGCAGGTGGGTATTTACCTTGGAGGTAGACCTCCAAAATCTTTGATAATAAGATATTGGCCTCTTTTAGGATCCAAATCTCATTTTAGTAGAATTTCTATTATTTTATTTTATTTTAGAATTGTGTCTCTGATTTATGTATGTGTTTGTGCGTAGGACCTTTTAGAATTCGGGTCGAATTCTCTCCAAACAGGGGAGAATGATAAGGAATCTTCAAGTGAGACGAATTTGAGGAGAAATTCATTTTAAGAAGGAGGGTGTGATAGAGGATTATCTACTAAATTTCAAGTGGTACAAATTTGAGGACAAATCCTCTTCAAGAAGGAGCGAATGATAGAGGATTATCCCAAGATTCCATACAAGAAGAACTTGAAGATGAACCTTTACAATCTAAAAGAACTATGACAAGGGCAAGGAGCAAGAGATTGGAAGATCAAAACTATTCAAGGCTCTTGATGCTACAAGCAATCTGAAATTCAAAGAATATGAAGATCATGGCTTGAAGCACATTTGAAGGATAGTCTTTAGGAAAATTAGTCTATGTTTTTAGACTTTGGGTTTCCTCTTAGAAATTAGTTATGTTCTATGTTTTTGGGCTTTGGGCTTTGGGCTTTCTTTTATAAATTAGTTTATGTTTTTATGTTTTGGGCTTGAGCCTTCTTGTAGGGTTCTCAGGTTTTTTTTAAACTTATGTGTCTATGTATACAAGTACCAAAAACAATATAAACACTTTTAGTCATATATTGAATTTGATTTCATTAAAGATAGGATTCTCTTTGTTCTTGGCTTAGGCCTCCGGTTCTTATCAAAGATTAACATCTTTGTGACAAATCTTCACTTGACTTATCAATCTGCTAGATTATGGTGTCCTTCATCTCTGATTTATTTCACGTTCGTCTCTGATTTATTCGTATCGTGCCTCTTAAGGATTCAAATTTAGAAACGATCATACTCTTTCTTGGATAGGATCGTATCATCTGGTCTCTCCTCTTTCTCTCTATCATTCCTCTACATTAACACAGGTAATGATATCCCTTCGTAGTTTTCATTTTTTGTGTTGTTGTTGCCATGTTTGCCATGCATCTATGGGTATAAGCATCATTTATTTGATTGGAGTATAGATCAGTGGGTATCAATGCTTGAAACATAAACCAAGCTGAAAGTCGACTTTCGCAAGTGATTTAATTCCATAAGTTGACTTCCGTAAGCCAGAAAATGACGGAAGTGGACTTCCGTAGACCAAGATAAGTTTTGGAAGTAACATGAAAATGGCATAACCAGAAGTCGACTTCCGTAAGCCATCAATACCGAAAGTCAACTTCTATAATTTAAATTGACTTTTGGTGACTAACTTCTGTAGTTGTGACTTTCATAGTTTAAAGTGACTTACGTAAGAGATGAGTGATTTTCGTAAGAGATTAGTGACTTTTGTAAAAGAGGGGTGACTTCCGTAAGCAGTAGCGGAACTTGCACAAAAAATATAGGGGTGCCAAATTAAATTAGTTATATATATATATATATATATATATATATATATATATATATATATATATATATATTAGTTAGAAAAAAAGCTCTTCATCTTTTCTCTTCATTTTCTCTAATTCAAACAAGCACACATAATGCACAAATAATAGTAGAATTCAAAAAAATATTACTATCATTCTCTATTATATCATGATATTATATCATAGTATCAAACCATGAATATCATTTTAGATAAGCCCTTCGTACCTCATCAATTTGATTTAGTGGTATTGTCAAATTTGAGGCCATTTTTCCCGGATCGCGTTCTAATGAATTTTTAAATTCATTATATGTAACTCTAAGAACTTTAGAGATTTGTTTTTTATTGTCTTGAATTCTTGGTTCTCATGAAATTTCTCAAGTTTAGTTGACGTAAATGCATTTTTTTTTTCATCTTTATCACAAACCTTCCTCTTTAAAAAAAGGAATCAATTTTTTTACTTTTTATCATAATCTTTCTAATATAAATTTATCACCTCTCGCCTATTTAGAAAAAATAAAATTTATGTTCACAAATCACAATTATCACAATGCAAAACATAATAAAACTCATACCACTTTAATTAAATAATCAACACGGTATAAATTCAAAACTTAAAAAACAATTACCATAGGCAATGAAAAACACAAAATCCCTAAATTTTATAATTAAGGGTTATAATAATTTGGAAAAAATTATAATTAGAGTTCATACCAATTTCATAAAAGAATCCCTAAAATCATAATTAGAGTTTATATTAATTTGGAAAAAACATCTTAAAAAGAATCATAAATCTAACATACATAAATCATAATAAAATACTAACCTTAATTTTTTTTATAAATTAGTGTCTCCATTAAATTTTTTTATTTTATCTTTTATTATTATTTTTCATAATATAAACTTAATATAAATAATATATAAATATAATTTTAAAAAATATATAAATATATATAAAAAATTTATAAAAAAAAAGAGTTGGGGGAGCCGTGGCTCCCCCATGTCACCAAGTTGTTCCGCCCCTGTCCGTAAGTGTTGTGCCCAGAAGTGGACTTCCGTAGGTGTGCCAAAAATATCACTGGAAGTCGACTCACGTAAGCACGTGAGCGACTTCCGTAAGCACGTGAGCGACTTCCGGTGAATGGTATTATAATTATAATTTTTTATAATTTTGGATAATTTTAATGAATTATATTGTTTGAATAATTTTAATTTTTAATTAATTAGAATTTTAATATGTTTTTAAATTTGTTAATTACATGGCTAGGACAAGAGGAGCATTTGTACCTCGTGGTGCCTCAAGTTCTTCACATGCTAAGGCTTCTGAGTAGGAGCATAGGCAGAGACCTACTACATTTGTTCGCAGGAGAGGTAAGGGTCATCATAGAGAGAGTGGTCCATCATCTCATGGGGAAGTTGGTTCATCAACTGGTCATGGAGAAGCTGGTCCATCATCACCAACTCCTGTTGATATTCATGGGCAGCAAGAAAATGTAATTCACCATGAGGAGGTTGTTGTGGACCAAGATATGAGGGTCTGAGGATACGTCTTTGTTGACTAGATTCGTTGATCATGTGGCATGTTCTATTTGGGATGGCCAAGTTAGTAGTATACTTTAAATGGACAATCACACGTTCTTGTGCCAGAGACACTAGGCTGAACATCAAATTTATACTTCCTATACTTACCACCCCTTTCACAACCAAACAATACATACATTTTCCTCCCAGGTTGACCAGTAGCTTTGTCAGATTTGATAGTGACAACAACAAAACCAAGATGAAATGTTATCCCTCGAACCCACTGAATCAACTCATTTCGTGTTGAAAATATTTGATCAGTCGTAAAATTATTTGTATAGTCTCTGTAACACATCTCATTTATAAAAGAAGAGAAATCTGAAATGAAACTCAAATTTACTTGTGATTCCATGAAAGTTAAAGGGAGATCATCCATCTTAGATAATTTTCACCACCTATAATCTAACATTAGTAATTAATACCACTTTTTTCAAAATAAAAAAAAATATTTAAAAATAAAATTAAAATATTTCTCCAACAATAAAATAAATATTAAAAAAGTAAATCATACATAAACAGTAAACCATAAAAAAAATTCAAAATAAATAAAATTAAATCAATAAAAAATAAAAATATTCATTCAAAAATATAAAACAAACAATAAATAAATAGTAAACTTAAACAAATAATAATTAAAACAAACAAAAATATAACAATAAAAATTATATAAACAAAAAATAAATATTCATGTAAATAAAATTTAAATATAAAATATAAATAAATAATAAATAAAGCATAAGTTATTAGTCAAACCCTAACAAAATTACAAAATAAAACAAAATAAAAAAAAATCACTTAATTTATCCACATTACATATCCTCATCCTCCGGAAGTGGAAAAAGAAAAGAGAAAACAATGTTATGTCACTTAGCTTCACACGTCAGGAAAAAAAAAGAAAAAAAAGCATATGCTACCACATTCGGAGAAACAAAATCAATTCACCACTTCCGAAAGAAAAAAAAAAGTCTACTCATCGGAAGTTGACATCCGTTTAATTTCATTTCCTAATGTCCACTTCCGTAAAATTGCAAAAAAATAACTTCGCTTTAAAAGACCAGAAGTCCACTTCCGGAAGACTATGAAAAAATAACTTCACTTTTGTATTGGAAGTCCACTTCCATTTTGGTAAAAAATAACTTCACTTCCGTACCAGAAGTCCACTTCCGTTTTACACAAACACTTCCGAATGTCCACTTCCGGAAGTTGGATTTTTTTATTGTGGTCTGGAAGTCGACTTCTGTATATGACTAATGGATGGAAAATCATCAAAGTTATCTCCATATTCGTAAAACATTAAAAACCTAGCTCAGTTTTTTTATAGGCATTGTAATGCGTACCTTTTTATAGGCATTGTAATGCGTACCTTTTCTTTTTAAGAAATGAAGCAAAGTGGTGAAATACCAGTGGATCCTGAACTACAAAATTCACACTTCAAACAACAACAAAAGTTCTTTTCCTACACGTGAAAGTGAAAGTGATAGAAGAGAGAAATACTTAGGGGTGCAATGATACATATACAAACACTAATATCAATTAATTCAAACAGTCAACTACCTATTGCACTTCATAATTGATTAATTATTATGTTTACCTAATTAAGTTTTTTTATTTATTTAAGTTTTCAAAAGCATAAATAAAAGAACATGAATCTTTGGCAAGAAATATTGGGGGTGCAGGAAGAAAACCCCATTGGGGTGTACGAAGTAAAAATAAAAATAAAGCCCAACAGAAATAAGGGGACAGTGGTGATCAAACCAGGGATGCAGAGAGTAGAAAAGTAATTCAGTATCACACCCTTATTCCCCTTCTCCTTCATGAGATGCGCGCCCTTTCTCTTCGTTCCTCGAGTGGTCATCAATGGAAGAGCATCCAGTCCTCTGTTCGTCACTCACAGGTCAAGGTTGTCGCCGCATCGCCTCGCCGGCGTTGAACCTCCCCACTCCATTCTCCATTTCAGATCGAGAAACACCACGACAGCGAACCTTCGCGCCTCAGCCTCCTTCGAACTCGCCGCACCACCGGTCGCCAGTGACGCTGGTCGCCACCGTAGGTATCGTCGACGAAGAGCAAGCAGCGCGAACTATCCATCTTCTCCTCTGACACGCAAACCAAAGCGTAACCATCTCCATCGGCGTTGTCCGCAACTGGAGGCACCACTGGCGTCGATAGTGCCTCTCCTTTCTCCTCTTCTCTCTGGTTCTCTGTTCTGCTGATCATAGGTTAGAATTAGGAGATGATGACTCGAGGTTCTTTCGGGTGGTTTGCTGGTGGGAGATGATGGAATGAGGTGTAGTGGATGTGTTTTTCTGGTTCAGTGCAGTACGTTCGATTTGAGCTATGCCCAGATTAAATATGTCACGTTAATAATAATAAAATTGTATTTAATATTATTTTATTGTCATATTTATTGAATTTATATGTCGACTAATTAAACCTTGAAATTCAAAGCTATGCAAAAAAATATTGGTATTGAGAAAAAAATTCTAAAATTCCTTCGATCTTTTGAATTTGGAAAAACAGATTTTTATAAAAGTAAATCTTATGATATATTATGAATCTCTTATAGTAATCATTCACGTATAAGACGTATTTTAATGTTCGTATATGAACTTTGGGTAAAGATTATATTACTTCAAATTTTTATGAAATATAAGATGCTCATTAAATGATAAAAATAATAATAATTGAGATTACAAAATTAGAAATAAGTCTTATATAATTTTAATTTAAATTATTTTTTATCATAGGATTATCCTGTATTCATATCATTTAGTCATATAGATCAATATGTGCAGTGGTCTTTATAAGATAAAGGTTAAAAAATCTCTTTTTTAAATTATACATATAAATGATCCATGTAGAGGTATGACCATTGAACTTACTCAAATGAGGATTTCCTGATGATTAAATATTACACTTGAATTGTAAATGGGAAATTCTTTTGAAGAAGATTTCCTTATACTTGAAGTTATCATGGAAATTAACAAGTTATTTGTTATACTTTAATATCGGGCATCTGATGCTTCATGATGTTAGTTGAATGATTATTGTGTATGATTAAATTCAAGTAGGATTAATAATTAATCAAGAAAAAATTTATCAAATCTTGGTAATGAGTTTGGTCTCAATATAAATAAAGACCTTGCATAAAGTAGTATGAATGAAAGAAGAAAGAAATTTCTTAAGTCATTCACATGTGTTAACTTATTGGAATTTAACGGTTATACCACATTCTAAAATTAACATAGAGGTGTAAATGAAACATTATGTTAATCTTCTATTGGTAAGTAAAAGATACTTTATACTATTCAGTTGTTAAGAAGTGTTGCTAGACACCAATCTTGATTAATAACTTAATGAGTTAATTTATTATTGATTTAGTAATGAACCTACAAGGTCACACACTAACAAGAGTTTTGATCTTTATTGGATGAGAAAATATTATTAATTAAATTAAAGAGTTTAATTTTAGTTAATTAATATTTTTTAAGAGAAAAAATATTAATATTTTTTTGTAAGAGAAATATTATTATTATAAATGTTCTATATATTAAACACCCCATTTAAATAATAACATAGTAAATAGAATATTACACAGAATAATATGGGAGCCAAGATGCGAAGTATGAAATCACTACTTAGAAATACCCAAGGTACTTAAAATGGAATCCTGAGGCACACCACAATGCCAATGTCAATACAAGACAGGGTGCAAAGTTTAACAGTAATCAAATTAAGATTTAAAAGACAAGTCAATACATCGGCCATAGCCCAAAAGGGAAAGCCCAAATAAGCAGAATCTAGTCCAGGCGGGCTATGCAGTGGAGTCACCATTCCCTTGTTGACCACGAGAATTTCTCCCATCTGCTCACATCAATAATTCGATGATCATCACAAAAAGAGAAAACCACACAAATAGAACATACAACAAACAAAAGGGTAAGCTAGAATCGAAAACAGTTTATCATATAGTTACATACAAAATTTTCTAGTTCAAGATGCATAGACCAACCAATCATGTTATGACTTGCAAACAATACACTAAGACTCAGACACGACTCATCCAAATACATATAATTAGTCGGATTCAGCGGATGCTTGCACTTGTGGTGGACTTACCTGCTCTATCGAGCTAAATGTCACAATGTTTCATCCCCCACACACAAGGTTAGCCCTTAATGAGTTTCAAGCCTCCTGCTACTCTCACCACTAGAGTCAGTACGCTCTATGTGAGACTAACTGACTCTTTAGAGTGTCAGGATGCAACCTTACCTTGAACCCTTACTAAATTATATAGATGGGGCACCACCATGAACTCCCACTAACAGGAGTCATGAATTACGTCCCGACCAACTGAGACACCACTATGAGGTCTCACCTAGAGACTCATGGGATTATGTTCTAACCACATACAATTCATGTTCCAACAACCAAGTATGTATTATCACGCACACCAAACTCATACCAACATTTTCCACCAATTCTTCATTCGTAATTCATACCAAGATCATGCCAACCTTATCATTTCCAATCCATAAGTCACTTAACACAAGCATACTTAACCCATTCATGCTTTAACAGGGTAATGAAATCATACAGTAAACCACCAATCAAAAACATGAGACAGAACAGGCACCAAACAAACACTTACGTTAGTCTCGCTCAAGCCAGGAACCCTCGCTCAGGCGAAAGGTTTTTTCACTCAAGCGATAGGCCCCCGCTTAGGTGAGACTGCCAACAGTGAGGGTTGTTGATTACGCGTGTTCTCGCTTAGGCGAGCCCTCCTCGCCTGAGCGATGCCACCCTTCGCTCAAAGGTGAGGTTCCTCACCTGGGCTGAAAACTACAATGATGTGCCAAGGTCCCCACGCGTTCTCGCTTAGGCGAGCCCCTCTCGTTTGAGCGAGATGTCACCTCACTCAAACAAGAGCTCTGCACCTGAGCGATAGCTGAAGTGTGAACCTGGCCTGTTTCTACAAGTCTCGCCTGGGTGAGACAGGCCCGCTTGGGTGAGAGCATTAGTTTCTCGTCACTGTTTCCCTACAACAACCAAACATACGAATCTAAACCAACATACCAAGGTATTCCATGCATTCACAATATCACACCAACCATAGAATCGTAAAACAACAACAGGACAAACAAGAAATCAAAATACATGAGTAAGCCCTAGCTGCCCTTACCTGGAAAGGGGTTAGCCAAGGACTTCGATACCAAACTGAACAAACCCAACAACTTCAAGAGCGAACTCGAGAGGTGAAGGGAGAACAAAGTTGAAAGAGCTCGAATAGGATGGAGGGACAAACCCTAGCAGAGGTTCTGTGGGGAGAAAAGGGGAGAGTTAGAGCACTAATTTTTCTGAGTGAGCTGCAAATGAGAGACCTTAGCTGCTTTAGGGGCCTTGACTGCTTTAGGGGCCTTGGCTGCTTTAGGGGCCTTGGCACCTTATGGACCAGCCTTTAGGCCCAACAGGCAGCCTTTAAACATTAGGACACTAAATAAAAGTGGACCTTACAATTAATAAAATAACTTATTTGCTACTAAAATAACGTAATATAAAAAGGAAAAAATATTACGTTGGCTTTTTCTATTTTTTCGTGAGATGAAATTAAAATTCACATATATATATTAGACTCCTAAAAACATGAAAAAAAAAGAATGTATATGTTGGTTTTTTTTCTATTGTTTACAAAGAAAAATGAGCAGTTTTTCGGTATTTCTTGGAAAAAATTGCTTTTATCATATTACTAAGATTACAATTTTTCATGGATTAAAGGTTGACACAACAGGGTCAATCTCGACATCGATACGAGTAGGATCTTCATGCGTTTAAAAGAAAAAATTCTCAAAACTCGTACAAATTATTTTTCCTTAATTTTTTTTCCTTTTAATATCTAGTATATATAATTTTAACCCAAATAGATCAATTTTGTCTTCTCGTGCGCATGCTATGAATAAGATTTGTAACCTTCAATCGGTATCAAAACCTAATTTTTGGTTAATTTATGCTGCTGTTTTATTATTGATTAAAGAACTCGATGGATTTAATGATGATTAAATGCTGAACTGTTTCCGAAAAACTGTACTGCGATTAAACATCTCAGAATGTTAGGGTTTATTCTAATATATATTGATATGGCTGCTGGGAGGTGGTTTTTAATTTATGAGATAAGATTAAAACCCTAAAATTCTTGTGACATAAAATCTTGTAACACTGCGGACGTTAATCACGATGAAAAGTATTGTTCATGAAATTGTTTTATTCTTTTTGGAGATGAATGGATTTTAGATTCTCGGATTTACGTGTCAAAAAAAAGATGGTCTTTATTCACTCGTCTTCTCCCTCCACCCCAAGTATTCTTCGGTACCCCCAAAATTTACCATTTTACCTCTAATAAATTTGTAGTTGGCAGGTGGGTGAAAGCGGGTGAAAGCAGTAAATGATATTTACTGCTGCAACGTTGTATTTTAGCTTTGGTTTTTATCTGAGCTTTGCACTCCCAATTATTTCCATAGCGTTTCTTCTCTCCCCCGTTTTGTTCTCTCCGTTTTTTCTCCACAATGCTGCGCTTTCTGAGTGGTCCCTTGAAGGTGGCAGCGGTCCCTGTCTATGCTTCATTCTCTTGTCACTGTACTTCATTCTCTTGTCACTTGTTCTTGTTGAAGTTGCCACTTATCCTTGAAGCAGGTTTGTGGTCCGAGCTCCATGTGCAATTTCATTAATTTTATTTTTGAAAGCTCTCATCTTGTCTTCTCTGTCAGGTTAGTCTCCTTCCAGTTTAATCATAATCATATTGAATGTTTTGGAATTTGATTTGAATGTTGGAACCTTGTTTGTTAAGATTGATTTTGTATTTTTTTTTCTGTAAAACAGATGTCGAGATCCGTTTCAGGGAAATGTGAAACGGATTTCGACATCCGTTTCATATTTTTTTTGTTTTTTTTTTGTATAACGGATGTCAAGAACTGTTTAAAAATTGTGAAACGGATCTCGACATCCATTTCATTAATATTTTTTGTTTTTTAATGAAACAGATGTCGAGATCCATTTCACAATCTTCTGAAACGTATCTCAACATCCGCTTCGCTGGTTTTTTTTAAGAAACGGATGTCGAGATCCGTTTCAGAAAAGTATGAAACAGATCTCGACATTCATTTCATTAAAAAAACAAAAAAATAATGAAACGAATGTCGAGATCCGTTTCATACTTTTCTGAAACGGATTTCGACATTTGTTTAGTGTTTTTTTTCTTTTGCTTATTACGGAGATGGAAGGCAGTGGTTGAAAGTGGATGCATGCATGCATGCAAGGGTTCTAGCTTCTTCACATTTCTTTGGGTTAGTTACCCTAATCTTTTATTTTCGTTCATAAAATAAAATAATGTTGTTTATGTGTTTATGTGCGTGTTCATGAGCCGTTAGTGAGGTAGTGTGTGTGTTCATGAGCCAGCAGTGAGGTAGTGTGTGTTGTGTGGGTGGTGAGACCGTGCACTGAATGTGGTTTTAGTGTGTAGGTGAGTGAGGTGCAGTGATGTGCGTGAGTTTGTGAGTGAGTGTGTATTGTGTGCGTGATTGAGGTGAAAACGGTTTGTATGACTCTCTAAAGTAGTTTCTATCACCACCTTACAACAAATCAATTTTGAATGTGATGAAACATTGGTAGAATTTGTGTGAGACTTCGTGTTTGTTTGAGAACTTTGCATATATACCTCATGTTTGTAAGGTAGTGTGTTATGTAATAGGTGAGACAGTCCAGTGAGGTGCCTTGTTGCATTACATATTTTGCTTATCTGTTTGTATGTGCTTGCCTTTAATGAGGTTGTTTCACGTATTAAAATATTTCCTTTTTATTATAGCTCATTATGGAAGATCATCATTTTAGTTATTTGAGTTTCTTGGATTCTTAAGTGGATTCTCAAGTAAATTGTAGTCTCATGTTAGACTTTTCTGATTTCGTTCATGATATCTGCGAACAAGATTATACAGCTCACTTTACAACCGATGATATCTTCCCAACACGTGAAGATTTAATTAAGTGGGTTAGAGGGGTTGCTTTTAATCTTGGACTTGTTGTTATTATTCTAAGATCAAATAAATATAATGGACAACCATGAAGAAAGACCCACGTATTATTAGGTTGTGAAAGAGGTGGAAAATATTGAAAATACAAATGTGATGCAGAACCGAGTTTATCTAGGACAAGAAAATGTGATTGTCCCTTTAGATTGAGAGGCAGACCCATCTCTCAAGGGGAGGAATGGGTGTTGAACGTAAAATGTGGTTACCATAATCACGATGTCTCATCTACTCTAGTTGGTCACCCCTATGCAGGTAGGTTGAAGTCCAGTGAACACTCGTTGTTTGTTGATATGACTAAAAGTCAAGTAAAACCTGCAAATATACTTCTCACTCTTAAAGAAAAAGATTAGTGTAATATGACAACTTTGAAGCAAGTATATAATGCAAAATATAGGTACAAACATTCAGTAAGAGGTTCAAGGACTAAGTTCCAACAGTTAATGTTGATGTTGGAACGTGATCACTGTATTCATTTTAGTAGATGTGTTGATGAATCTGATGTGGTTAGCAATCTGTTCTGGACACATCCGGATGTTGTGAAGTTGTTAAATTCATTCAATATTGTGTTCTTAATGGATAGAACTTACAAAACCAACAAATATTGGTTGCCATTGCTTGAGATTGTTGGTGTGACCTCAACAGGATTAACTTTCTCAGCCACTATTTTTATCCAATGAAAAGCAAAATAATTTCACTTGGGCTCTTGAAAGGCTAAGAGGTTTGTTTATGACGTCTGAGGGTGGTCCACAAGTCATTGTAACTGACAGGGATCTGGCTCTAATGAATTTTGTTGGCATTGTGTTCCCTGAGTGTTATCATCTTCTAAGTCATTTCCATATTCAAAAGAATGTGCACGCAAAGTGCAAAATGCTCGTGAATTCTGTTGATGCATGGGATTTTGTACTGCAAGCATGGGAGAATGTCATAGAGTGTGAAGATGAGTTAAAGTTTAACGATTGTGTTAATCATCTTGAGCTTGTTTGCCAGTCATGGCCTGTATTCTTTGAATATGTTAATGACTCGTGGATCATTCCTCACAAGAAATACTTTGTGAAGTTGTGGATGAACAAAGTTATGCATTTAGGGAATGCAACATCAAACAAGTATGTTTGCATCTTCTTATTAATTCATTTATTTTTATTAATGATTTATATGATTCCATGTATAATGTCAACACTCAATTTTGTCCGGTTAATAAAAACAATTAACTAAGAAATTCATTTAAAAAATAAAAAAGAAAAAAACATTATAAAAAAAAGGGGTCAACATTAATTTGGACGTGTATATATATACTCCTTTTCTTTTTTATTTTTTGTCTTACTTTTTATTTATTTTGTTTTGTTTTATTTTTATGCTATTTTTCCTTATCTTATTTTATCTTATTTTAATTTCAAGATTTATTTTATTTTCAACCATTTTGTTTTTTTTTCTGCTCTTAAAAAAATATATAAAATAAAAAATAATAATGAAAGTCATTTGACTTTGCCATGCAAAATATGGCCATAATCATATACGTTATCTTGTTATTGGGGGGTTTTTGGACACAAAAAGAAGAAATGTTGGGTATTGGTGTATTATTGTGGCAGCAACCAGGGGAGGCAGTCTGAGCATGGCAGTGCAGCTATGGCTAAATGGCAACTTTCCACACATAAGCAAGGGGAGGAAAAAATTTTTAACAGATAGTTCATATCCAGTGCAAGAAGGAAAAAAAAAGGGCGAACAGAAGCAACGAGAAAAGGAGTTTCAGAGAGAAGAAGAGAACAAGGAACGAGGAGCTTCAAGAGGTAAGGTTTATGCATTGAGTTCTTGCGCGAAAATGACATGGTGTGTTTTGTTCTCAAATGTATTTGTGCGCATCTGTCCCGCATTATCTGGCTATTTATTTCTTTCATTCATGATCCAAACTCGTTATGCATTGTTTGTTGCTCAAGTATCGCTGTTACTGAAATCCGTTTAAACAACGCCTCATCCCACTTCCCCTTCACGGTCTCATGATCACCATAACCCCAAACCAGTTCACCGTGATAAACTCAAATAATTTAAAGCTCAACGCACGCCAACATTTCCAGCATTTCCATTCGCAAAATTACTCGTTCTCGCCATTTTCCATAACCAATCTGTGAGCATTCCCACCAGAACCTATTTTCACCATTTTCTCCATCCCCATCAACAATCTATCACCTAACCTTTCACCATACTCACTGCCACCAACACGCACTCTACCACCATCAGTTAACTTTTCGTTCTTCATCTTCTTCCTTCACCTGCACAAAAACTAGAGAGAACAGAAATCCAAAACCAGAACCCACATGCTTAGAACAACGTATTCGCATCCTCTCGATCATCTTCTTCACGCCGTAACCCAAATCCAACTTTTCACCACGAACCAACCAATCTCACACAGTATGCCAAACAATCGCGTCTCAAATCAGAAACGGAAAACTAAGAGAAGAGGCAGAGGCAATCGGTGACGGTGGCGGGGTGGCGCGGTGAAGCAGGCAGAGGCGATTTGGGTCGCGAGGGCCAGGGGTTGGGGTCGCGTTGATGGCGTCGGAGAAGAAGGAGGAGACGCAGATGCAGCAGTGTTTTCGCGCGAGAAGTGGGGTGAAAGTTGATGGCGTCGCCGATGAAGCTTCAGGTGGAGGTCGCGGTGGTGGGACGTGCGGTGCCGGCACTGACGGCGTGGTGTGCGATGATGGGAAGAAGAGATGCATGAGCGTAGAGAAGACTAGGTTAATTAAGTTTTAATGTGTCTTAGAAAAATTGGATCAGCCCCCTTTTGCTCCGCGCACCCCTTCTTTCGGCCTCTGCACCCCTCCACTACCACATGCACCACTGTTCTTTATCTCATACACCTCCATGTTTATCATTTCTTTTCTTCGCGCACCTCCGTTTATGACAACCCTGCACCCCAACCTTGTTTTTTGTTTCTTGGGCTTTTGCTGCGTTATTCACTTCCTCGCGCACCTCCACGATTGCTAATCCTGCACCCCTGCACACACTTTTCATTCCTATTTTGGGCTTATTTTATATTTTACTCGCCGCACCCCATCTTTTAATGCACGCACCCAACTGTTTACTCCGTACACCTCCCACATGTGATACTCATGCATCCTCATATCTTTGTCTATTATTTTTGGGCTTATTGTTGTGTTTCCTGTGTGCACCCCCACTAATCATTCATGTACCCCGTATTTTATTTTTCACTTTTATTCTTCTTAAATAGTTTCACCCTTTTATTTATTTATTTATTTATTATTTTTCTAAAAAAAACAAAACAAATATATTTAAAAATAAAAAATAATAATAATAAAATATAGAAAAAAAATCAAAAAAAGTTCTCTTTCATTTTTATTGTGTCTGTCCGGTCGCCCGCACCGCGTGACACTCATTTTTCAAAAAATACCAAAAATAGTTTTCTTTCCCTTTTAGTGTCTGTCCGATCGTTCGCATCGTATGGCACCTGTTTTCAAATAATTCAAAAACACCAAAAAGTATATAAAATTTCAAAATACAAAAACATCAACGTTTTTAAACAAGATATCTTTTTAAGAACTACGTAACCCTGATTTCTCATTTTTAAGTGAGAATACGTAGGACCAAGGTCAATCCTTGTCGGACCCAAAAATAAAAAAAATATTTTTGTTTCTTTTTAGTATTATTTGTGTCATTATTTTTTGGGAAAATTAATATTTTGAAAATCACATCAACTTTGCATTTTTAATTAAAGGTACCGCCCTCGGGCGGGCGCGGTAGGGTGCTAACACCTTCCCTACGCGTAACCGACTTCCGAATCCAAAATATGGTTTTTCTGCATACTTGTCTTATCTTTATGGTTTTCCATAGTTTTCCAGAATAACTATGGTGGCGACTCCCAAATCTTTTTTAAACCCTTTTTCTTTTTTGGTTCGCCTTCCCGTCACGATTTCGGTTGCGACAGCTGGCGACTCCACTGGGGACGCTAGAGAGTCAAGCCATTTAATTAGAAATGCGAACTTGATGTGATTTTTCCTAATGTTTTCTTTCCCCTTTTCTTTTATTTGTGTATTATTATCTTTATATGTGCTTGTATATATTTGCTTCTTGGATTAATTGGGTGTGAATTACTTTGCCTATTTTGATATATATTTTGGAATTGTTTTATATCTGCCTGGGAAATTTTGTGGTTGTTTTGTAGATGGGGGTTTGGGTATGCATCATTCTCCCTTCACACACACCTTGTGCATATCATGAGTGGGGCCCTATACCCGGGTCTGTGTAACTTAGAATTATAGGGGATTGTGTAGCAGTGCCACAGTGGATGAACTTCCCAAGTGGTCATTGTGAGAACCCCAGCTAGAGTTTGTTTGCTTCGTTGGTACTCCCGCATCTTGTTGTCTACCAACTGTTGTGGGAAATGCCGGGAAGTGGGCCATAGCTCTAGTGACCTTGATCTTTAAGTATTAAGAAACGATCCTGGTGAGCGCATGTATTTTAGCTTAGAACCATTAGGC
>Ga0214543_1004006_pt1 | contig 28214 bp, 9 predicted proteins | sample CNSS2metaG_FD_160094 | JGI IMG/M metagenome (GOLD analysis project Ga0214543, IMG submission 160094) | Root nodule microbial communities from cowpea collected in UCLA plant growth center, Los Angeles, California, USA - CNSS2 | ecosystem: Host-associated > Plants > Roots > Nodule | place: USA... | reverse complement strand
ATTAGAAAAAGTTATTGTAACATGTATATATAGGTTGTAATTAAGCTTATTTATTAATTTGGTCTCAAATGGAAGATGACAAAATTGGATGATTTTAAAAAATTGGGGTACTAAATTGAACCAAAAATTTAAATTGGGGTACTAAATTGAAAACAAATATTACACTGCCACGTGTCATGATTGTAAGCTGCCACGTGGCACGATGATAAGCTGACACGTGGCAGTTTTTAAATTTTTGGAAAAAAAAATTTAATTTTTTTGAAAAAAAATTATTTTTTTTGAAAAAAAAAATAAAAAAAATAAAAATTTCATGGTTTGACACGTGTCCTGTACGGACACGGTGTTAACTCCAACTTAACGGAGAGGACCAAATTGAATCTTTTTAGAAAATTGGGGTACCAAATTGAACATTCCTAAAGTTCGGGTACCAAATTGAACTTTCCGAAAAAGTTTGGGTACCAAATATGTATTTATACCAAAAAATTAAAAAGAAAAAAAAAACTGAAGGGCCAACCTGACCCGTTACTCTGTCCTGTACGGAATGGGTTATAATTATTGGTCTGTTTCTGTTTGACCAGTCAGTCCCGTCTGGCCTATTTTTGATGGACCATGGACGGGCCTAACCAAAACAAGCCAAGCTAACTCATATTACCAGCCCTAGACGAAAATGGACCAATATATTTTTAAAACTAATTTTTTATAATATTTTTCAACTCTAAAATGTCAATTATGTTAAATTGAGTACAAAAGAAAAAATATATATATATATATATATATATATATATATATATATATATATATATTGTAATATACCTAGGCGGACCAAGGCAACTACACGGCCAAGACTACCTAGACATAGCCCCACAAATAAAATTAACCAGTCAAGTAGAACCATATAATGGCCCAGGCCGCCTACTGCAAAAGACAATACATAATAAGCCGATAACCCCAAACTTAGAATGTCGTAAACAAGGGTCCCTAGTACCAACAAGTGCAAACACAGGGCTTGGGCCAAGCCCAGGCCCATCTAGGATCCAAATATTGGCTCAGCTCATAAAGATGGCAAGACATAATTAATAACTCTATAAATACGCGTGGACCCCAGCAATTAAGAGGTATGCTTTCATTAATTCCCTAATATGAGATTTGACTTCTGAAGAACTTTTTGCTAACTTGTGTTGGAGCCCTCTACGTAGGTAACCCCCTAAGAGTCCAGATCGGCTACATTAGGAGATAACATGTACAAGCCAAGAAGGAGCCAGCTCGAAGGGTCAAGGATTGAGGTAAGGCATTATTTATGTTCCCTAATACTTTTATTTGTTCTCCGCAATAATATATATATATATATATATATATATATATATATATATATATATATTAAACTATTTATATAAAAAAATTATTAGTTTAAATGAAATTTTTGGAAATATAAGATTTGATTAACATTAATTAATAAATTAATAATAGTTATAAGAGTTACACGAATGTAATTTGATCTTTCTCGTCTCTTTCTCTTTCTTTATGTGTGTATATGCGTCTGTATTTGTGCATGTGTGATATTCATTGTCATATTAAAATAAAAATATCTAAGTTTTTTTACAATTTTGTAATACAAAGTACTACAACTGAAAAAATAGACAAATGCGCAACAAAGTAAGATTGAATTATGTGTTTAAAATAATTGAAGCTTTTTGCATATTAGCATCCAATACAAGTGGTTAGACAAACACAAGTGCAAAATTGTGTTTTTAACTCGTCTTATATGTCTCGGTTGTCCAAGAACTGAAGCATATAATGGCGCAATGACATTTTTGCAATTTCTCAAATTAATATGTCTTGGTTCACTATTCATCCGAAGCCAAAAAAGCGTTTTATGCTTCGGTTCGCAAAAAATCGTTGCCAAAAGGCCTAATATGCTTCAATTTCAAAGACTCAAAGCCAAAAACTTGGCTAATATTTCAAAAATGTCACTAGGCATTTGATGTTTGGCCTCGGGTGTCAGGGAAACCGGTGCCAAAAACCTTTTATGTCTCGGTTAAAAATAGAACTGAGGCCATATCCTTTAATTAGGGTTCAAAATTGCGAACTCATTTCATTATTCTTCTTCCCCGCGCCTACAACCTTCATTTTTTCTTCTCTCTCTCTCTCTCTCAAACGATGAACCACCACAATGCCACCACCTTGCAAACGCCTCTACGGCCACTACTTTGGCGAGTCTCTACAGCGCCTTCTTCCCCATTTCCAGCCATTGTCGCACTGCCATTTCTCGCAAGGGGTAAGTTGAAAACGCGTTCCCTTTTTTTTTCATTTTGTATACTCTTTTTTACAATTTGAGTTATTGTTATTGTTTGGTGTTTTTTCAAATGGAGAAATGGCAAAACTATGATAGGTGAGTTATCCAGCGTATAGGAGGTACCTATTTAGGGGCTAAGAGGTTTTCCCAGTGATTGGAACACTGTGGAAAGGGCCTGCAGTGCAGCCTAACCAGAAATTTTGCAACTACTATTGTGGCGCCTAGCGGTGGCGTAGGACCCGCCAAGCAATAACTACAAGAACAGTGGGGTCTGGAGCGAGCGGCGCCTGGTAGTGAGGGAGGTCCCGCCAAGCGAAGTCTGCAAGATCAGGGGCATTAGGGCACTTGGCGCCTGGCGGTATGCGTCTCCCGCCAGGCGATCTGAAAGCCTATTGCGCCTGGTGACTTGTGTGTTGTGCTAGGCGATACTGTGAGGCAAAAGTGCTTTGCTTGTTTTGGTGGTGCGTGATCTACAAGGCTTTGGTGATACTACAAAGGTTGGCTTATTGGTGTTCTTTGAGTTGTGGCTCGGAACGTATCCCTTGATTTGTAGCTCGGGATAAAGGTTAAACACGTGGCATTCCTTGAGTTGTGGCTCAGAATGGCATCTCTTGAGTTGTGGCTCGAGATGACGGATAAACATGAGGAACTCTTGATATGTGGCTTGGGTTGGCGAGTGTTACCGGTGTGAGTGTGCACGTTGTGGCGTGTACGGATGGGTCTAGTTAGATTGCCCTCCTCAGTATTAAGCTGACGAGTTTGGTAGTCTTGGGACGTTACGAATGTTATTCATATTGGAAACTCCACCTGGCGTTACTGTGTGTGATCCGTAGCAAGGTTTCCCGCACGTGCTTTACTAGTTGTGGCTGGTAGGTGTGGCAAGAAGATATCTTGAGGTACTCATCAGAAGACGTAGAACACGGTTGTCATGGTGGTGGCCATGTGTGTGAAAAGGATATGGGTTCCTTTCGTGTGATTGAAAATATATGATTTATATGTATATGTTTTATTCTATTAGCTCACCCTATCTGCTTGTGTTTGGCGATGATCTTGTACGCGGTACACGGGAGTAGATGATGTTACAGATGGATTTTGTGAGGCATAGAGCCGGAGCGGGGGTTAGCTTGGGAGAATTTATTTATAGTTTTAATTATGTTTTTGAATTAGTTGTAAACTTTCAATTTATCAGACCTGGATATTTTCATTGAGTTTTTATATAATATTGGACTTGAGGTATTTCATAATGAGGTAATAAAGTTTTAATTTTCCCGCGTTTTGAGAAATGAAATGTTATTAAATGTAGTTTATTTATTATTATTTTTTTATTATTTAAATCCATAATATTCAGTCGGAATGTTACAAAAATTACCTGCCAATTAAAATTCTTAGAAAAAAATGACAGAAAAAAAGTTTTTTCTTGCAAATTTCTTCAACAATGACTAATTTTGTAACTGTTGTTGAAACCTGTGATTTTGTTGTTAGGTATTAGTTTCAAACACATAAGTTGAATGTTTCCAGTATTTAAATCATGCTCGTAATAATTGGATTACATATTCTATATTTGCTACTCATTTAGGCATTTTAAAACACTTGTTGAATTCCATTATTTCACTTAGACATTTTCACAAACACTTTCTTGTTTCACAATGTTTTGCATTATTTTGCTTCGCTCCAAAGCTTAGCACATGTTCTATATCATATGTTTTCATGTTCCATACATCCATTTCTAAACATTATAATTGATTTTAGCGTGTTAAACATTGAGTTTTGCAAAATTTCAGACTAGCTTTGCTATTAGATTTAGCATTCATTCATTATTTTAGCTACATTTTAGGATTGTTTTTAAGTAGTTTTATGTTTGATTTAATCTTTCTCCATCAAAAAGCAGTTCACACAAATATCATTCACTCATAATATTAATTGATATCTTAGATCACTTCCTACTACATTAGGGGGGAAATAGAGTTTTTGCATGAACTAACTAAAATGTGTTCTTTTGACCAACCACCACCAACACCTAACTTTATAAATGAACCACTACTTTCCTTCAAACAAGCTAGAGGAAGCAGAACTCTCACAAATTGAATACAACATCCAACCATTTCACTCATGGTTTTTAATTGTGTATTGAAAGTTTCAACTACCTTCATGGTCAAAGAAGTAGGGAATCTTTACTATACATGGCCAAGATTCTTTGTGAGGAATCTCTACATGCATGCACCATGGGTAGTGAACATGCATAGTGAAATTCGATTTTAAAAAACAGAAGTACTTGTGTCATTTTACAGGAGTTGACTTTCCTTCCTTCTCTCCTCACCCTACAGAGGAACTCTCCTCACTCTCCTCCATCTCTCAAATTCACTATGGCAAACTAAAATCATTTGAAACAAATGCAAAAGTAACTCGTTCTTCTATCCCCTTAAATAATGTTTCTCTCAAAACAAATATAGACTAAATGAGATGTAAAAAAGTGAAAGATTTGTAGTTATTGTATGTAAATAACATATTTGTCTTCATGAAGTGTTTTAAAATATATTTTTATCTTTTAATTTTCCTTTTTTTCTTTTATTATTATTTTCACATAATAATTTTAAATTTATAATTATTTTTTAAGAAGTAATTAATTTTCATTTTCTCAACTAATACTTGTCTAAAAAATTACATTTAAATATATATATAATTTTAACTTTAAAATAAATAACTTATGAATACTTATTAATTGAGTCGCATTAATTTTGTAGACCAATATGACACTTTTCATTTAGTTTGATCGCAAATAATAGGGCATAAAAAGAGTTGTATTCATAAGGTATGTAGAGGTAATGGTAATGATTGTTTTAGGAAGAAGAATTTTGGTCCTCCTATGAAAAGTAGAAAATGAATTTAATAGAATTAATGAATGAGGCAGGAATAAAGACTTTTTGGCTCACCTGGCATGTGCCCGAGTTCACTGGGCTTTAATTTTGGGCATGTCATTCGTCTAATCAATCAATCAAACTAAAGTGACCTTTGGGATGGAAGCGATCTTGGGCGGTTAAGGGTGGCCCATTAGTTTTCATTTCTACACATTTTGTCGCCCAGTGCAAAATAACTCAATTTCAAATTTTGAAATAAAAAGAATAATTTCCTTTTAAGAAGGTGATAAGAAAACAATTTCCCCGAACCAAGCTTAATCATACACGTACTAAAATAACCTATTATGGAAAATGTTGATCAGTACGCGTGCTCAGTTTTGCATGACAAAGGGAAACATTTGGTATCTTTTCCATGCCAATGTGTTTGCCTATTCTTTAGTTCTCTAGTCCCTCCTCTCCCAACTCTTCACTTCACCTATTTTCTCTCCCCGTCTATTTCTACCACCAAATTCTACTTCATACACACTTTAATCAGGGACACGGCTCAAGAGTTTATTTTAAAATTAAGTTTTTATTTCAAATTTATTTTTCTTATTTATTAAATTATCATAATTAATTTTATTTAATTTTTAATTTTTAATAAATAATAAAGTTAATTTTTTTAATTTTTTTAAGAGACATTGTTATCCACCTGTATTTCTTAATTTTTTTATTTATTTTTATAAATTTATTCGTAGTCTCTTTTGTGATATAATTAAAGTCTTAATTTTTTTATTCTTTTGAAATTTTGAATACTCTGATTCAAGTGTTCTAGTTTATATATCTATATATTTTTATCTGAAATAAAAAATTATAATATATAAAATACTAAAATACGTATATAAAACGAAAGAGTTAAAACAATCAAATTCTGGTTCTCAAGAAAGTAAACTAGTAGACTTGTAGTAGTATCTTGAAGTTTCAAGTCTCTTTTTTCTTCTCAAGTTTCAATTTTTTCACAAATCTTAGGGTTTATTTTAAGATTAATCATTAATAAAAATAATTAAAAAAATTGTTCTTCTTAACTCAATAGTAAGTCTTTTTTCCATTAACTTAAATTGTCTTTCTATAGAAAACTCAACTTTGAATTTATTCAAATTAATCTATTATCTACCAAAAAAACAATAACCTAAACTAATTAATACTTTTGTAGAAAAATTACAATTCTCCGACAAGGTATATGTAAAAAAAAACACTCGAAACTCATAAATCGAAAAGTACCAAAAAATAAAATTGGGAAAAATAAACGTATTTCTAATTCTGATACAAATCCAAAATAGAATAAAAACAACAATATCACAAATAAAAAGAAAAAACATACTAACTAGAAAGGAAGATGAAAAAAATAGGTACACATGCACAATATGAGATTCAATAATCTACCAACACCCTAAAAATGTACTATTAGAAAAGAAAAAATTAAGGAGAGACGAGAGAAGTCACAAAAAAATAAAAAGATAAAAGAAGAAAATAGGATCCACATTGATTATAAGAGAATAAATATAACTAATCAGTCTCTTTTCCATAAACAAAATAATAATTTACTAAATAAAAGTTTTAACTTAATAATTATCATTTTTAATACCAATAAAAACTAATAATAATTTAATTAAATTTTATTTTCAAACATAAACTTATAATTAATTTAATAAATCTATATTAATAATAAAATATTATTTAAGTTGTTTTTCTTAAACATAATTTTATAATTAATTTAATAAATATATATCACTATAAAAATAACTTTTTTTAAACATAATTTTATAATTAATTTAATAAAAAAATATTAGTAATAAAAGAAATTAAAATTTTCTTTGACTAGATACGTAAAGCAAATGTTTTAATTAGTTTATCCTATGTACAACCATGCTCAGTATCAAATTCAAAGCTCCCAACACCATAACTGTTACCTTCTTATTCTTTCCTTACTAAAGTTTCAATGCTCATATATATATATATATATATATATATATATATATATATATATATATATATTAACTTTAAGTTATACTAATTTTGTTTTTAAAAATACAATTATTATTATATAAAATATATCATAATTTATAATATCAAAATGAATTTAAATTCGTCAGTCAATCAATTCACCACAAATTCAAGTCAAATTATATTATAAAAATAAAAAAAATTTAAATATAAATTACCCTTTAAATCAAAACTCAATTAATTTGCAGGTTAAATTAAGGTTTAAATATACATTTGGTTTCTATTTTTATTGTTTTTATTCAATTTGGTCCTCATTTTTGTTTTGTGTTCAATTAAGTCCTTATTTTCGTCAAGTTTTGGTCTATTTGGTCCTTTTCACGATCGGTGTTTAAATAGTTAATGTTTTTGAACAGTACATGTCACGTGTGAACTCCTGATTTTTTTTAATTTTTTTATTAAATTTCTTTAAATTTTTTTAATTTTTTTTTAAAATTAAATTTTTTTAATTTCAAAAAAATTGTCCACGTGTCAAGTCATAATCGTGTCACGTGTCAATGCTAGTGTCACGTGTCAGTTTGTGGTTGTGTTACTTTTTTTTGTTCAATTTAGTCCCTATATTTGTTATTTTTGTTCAATTTAGTCCAAATTTTTGTTAAAATAAATCAATTTTGTCCATTTCAAATTGACACCAAATTAATATCTTTTATACAAATTATATTAATATTTTTTTTCTAACTTGACATTTTCATTAATTATTGTTTAAATTTAATTATATATTATTAAATTTAATTATAAATTGAATAAATTATTATAAGAATATAATTATTAATTTTTTTCTAATATTTATATTCTAAAATACTTTTAAAATTGATATTTAAAAATATTTTAAATATTCAAAGTATTTTAGAAAATAAACTAATATTTGTAAAATTAAAATTAAAATATAAAATATCTTAGATTTTAATATCCAAAATTCAATAAAAATATTAAATATTTTAGATTTAAATATAAATTTTACAAATGTTAATATATATTTTTAAAATTTTAATAATTATATTTTAATAATAATTAAATAATTATATTATATTTAACAATTGAATCTAAGAATTATATTCAATTTATAAGTAAATGTAATAATTTATAATTGAATTTCAAAAATAACTAATAATAATGTCAATTTTAAAAGTTATGTTGTTTTATTTTAACATAAATTGGGACTAAATTAAATAAAAATAATGAATATTGAGACTAAATTGAACAAAAAGAAATAATACAATCATAAAGTGACACGTGGCACTGACATTGACATGTGGCACAGTTGTGACTTGAAACGTGGACAATTTTTTTGAAATTTTTTTTTTCAGAATTTAAAAAAAAAAAACAAGAGCTGACACGTGACATGTAGTGTTCAAAAACATTAACTATTTAAACATTATTAGTTAGAAGGACCAAATTGACCAAAATTTGGCGAAAAATAAGGACCTAATTGAACACAAAACGAAAATGATAACCAAATTAAATAAAAATAATAAAAATAAGGACCAAATGTATATTTAAGCCTCAAATTAGTTCAAGTAGTTTGAAAGTGTTGACTCATAATCTACTAACAACAACTTTCATTTATTTTTTTTTACCATTTTTTCATAATTCTTTTATGATGATTATTTATTCTGACTTTATAGATTAATAATTTGATATATATATTTTTTTTAAATAGAACGTTGTTCATATTATTTAAATAGTTCAAGTGTTTAATTATTTAATTGTTAGTAGATTAACATCTTAATTATATTTTATGAAATATGAGAATATTTAACTATAGTGATATAAAAAAAATTGAATTAATCCACGTACTATAATATTAAAAATAAATATATAAAATGTATTAAAAGAATAAAACATGTTTAAGTGACTTAATTCGTAAATTCATAAAAAATCCAACTCGATTACACAATTTCTTTCTGATTTACAAAAAAAGTAAACTAAGGTAAACTAATCCAACCTTGACTCGACCTGAAATGATGAACTTGTGTGAACGAAGTTAAACAGCTTGCATAATTTTACCAATTCTAAATCTAGAACTAAAGACATCGAAAGAAAATGACTCATCTGACTAAGCGATTTTGAGAGTGAATAGCAGAAGGAAGTAAATGAGTAATGATATTCCATTGGGTGAAGGGAGATGTTGTTGAAGAGAAAGGACAAGTATAATTCTTGAAAGGCGAATTCTCAGGCATCCATAAAGCTTAACTTTCTCTTCTTGTTCCCTAATTTAAATCAATGCATTTTTGAGACATGTGCAAAACTAAAAGGTTTTGAGTATGCATTTACCGCTTTCTCTTTAATTCACACTAAAAGTTGACGTCAATCATTTTCCTTTTCTTATTTAAAACAATAGTAAAAACTCTGTGCATCTTGCTTAATTTATTTTAACCATTTTACACAACACACACATTTATCTTATATATCAAGTAAATAAGTATACCCTAAAACCTCTCACCTTTATATCAGGAAAATGAAACCTCATCAGTTTAAGTAATTTTTTCATTAAATAAATTAAGTCTGCAGTTTTAACAAGTCTTTCACCAATTTACTTACTTTAAATTTATATCCCCAAATGTTTAATTCTATTGATATTAGTGTATATAATTCTCAAGATAATATCGAATGATTAAATTTGTATTATATAAAAAAACTTAACTGGAATATTATTCGAGTTAAATTTTTTTGGAAATGTTTAAAATAAATATTATAATAATAAATAAATTTGATTATTTATCATTGAATGATAGTAGCTTTTTATGTTATTGGTGTGTATTATGGTTAGATTAAATGTTATTAAACAGTTTTATTACTTGTGAAATAAGTGTAGAATTTATACTCATTTCAGTCCCGATGTCCTACTTGTACTTAAATCATCGTATAATTAACTAACGTATGTACGGCCATATTAATGTTAACCACTCAAGGTTGGCATGACATTCAGAAAAATTCGTTAGCCACAAAATAAATCACAAAATTTAATAATAAACATAAAGTAAAAGCTACACTGAAAGTGCATCTCTATCTTTGTTTCTTCTTTTGTTTTTTATCCAATGTTTACTGATATGAAATTTGCTGACACATTAGGGAATCATCCCATAAAATGTACTGTATAAAAAATCACTATATAAGATATACTATCATGATTCACAATTTCAGGTAGAGAAATATTAATAATATTTTTTCTTTTTAGTTTTGACATGACAACTAGTCTACCAGAACAATCTCAAGTTAAAACCAAGTGATTTGTTCTCTTTCTAACACCAATGTTTCATTTCAAATTCATATGTATATGCTTATGAATTATATACTATTTAAAATTTGATAATTCTGTTACCATATGAAAATACATCTTGATAGAGTAAAAACAAGAAAATGCTTATAAATTATTAGTAACCTCAATTCTTAAATGGTATGATTATATCCTTGATACATGTTACCCAAAAAATTTATGACAGAAAGCAAGTGCAGAACTAATTAGTTTCTGCTACCTATATGAATCGAAGGTATCACCTAATTAGTAACTAAACTCAAATGAGGTAGTGATGAAGGAGATAAAAGTTTAAATTTTTTTTCTTTTTTATCTTCCGAAGTGATTTCTAAGGAAAATGTGTGACGAACTTTTCAAAACGAACAGTATCTGGGAAGAGGAGTAATTGACTCTAACGTCATCCTGAAATCGGAACATAAACGTAGGAGATTAACGAGAATGTTTACTGTGATGAAGATGAAAGGAGAGAATATTCACATGGGTGAGCGTGAGAGAAGGGGGCGAAGAAAATGCCCCGTTATATCCGCAGCATGCACACTAGTTGTCTAAAAAGGTTCCATGTACCCTTATCACATGGCGTTGAACAGAAGAATCTCCATCCCAGTACCACTTACACTTGATACTCATCATAATCATAATGTTGTAATGAAGAGAGGACATGGAAATGCAATCACGGAAGCATCACAAATAATAAATATATTCTTTTTTTTCATAATTTTGAGAACCAAACCAAAGTCAACAATATTAGCAGGGAAAGTAGCAGTACACTTTGAACAAAATGTCATATCCCTCTTCCGTTTGTTCTCATTAATAAGGCTTTTAACTTATGATGAAAAAAGTGAAGCACACCGGGATACGAGGTAATCTGTCTTCTCTTTATGCCCATTTCAATGCCATGCCATTATTAGGCCATATACACACACCCATTATAAATACATAATTCAACATCATAGGTAACCCCATTACATTTTAGTGAACCTTCGTATTTTCCCAACCTCTTTTTCAGATCATCGCTTCTCCACTTCTCATGCAACTGCAAATTTATATATGTAGTAATATCTGACTCACTAGTACATAGGAAGAGGGACTTCATGCTCCAAAAGGTAGCTTCCAACTAGTGCTATATGTGTTTTTATTCTTCGATCATCAAACTAATTACTTTTCTTTTTCACCCTATTTTTACTTTTTTTTTATCCGAGATGAAAGTAATTAGATGTAAACATTTTTTTTTCACAAAAATTTAAATATTGATTTCTCATTATTAATACCGTTTGAATAAAGATAAACTAGCTAATTGGTAAGAGGAAAAAAGACCAATTTTTAGCAACCAATTTCTCACTATTTATTATGATAGTTGATTTCGAATGCTACGTGGGGCCATTTCGAGTATATTTATTAGTTAGGTTTCTTATCAGAAGAAAAGGAAAATATAGTGCAAATTTACTGGTCTCAAACGTGAGCATATGCATAATTAATATGTGTAGTAACATGCTTCTGAAACAGTGAAACATTTTTGTCATTTCGAAACTTATATATTTTTCTCTAGCATAAGGTTTTTAGTAGTATTTGTATGGCGATTGCCTCAATATTTGTAGGAATGACTTATTATATGTTGGTGACAATTTTTCTATCAACAACACCGTTACAATTACATAGTATAAAAAGTAGTGCAAAACATTAGAAAACAAATATTATATCCCTTCCTTTCTAAGATAAATGAACAGAGAAATTGAGTTTTATTATGAACTGCGGAGAAGTAGAGTAGTTGAGTTACATTTATAACAAGAGACACATTTTATGAAATATGAGCGGCACCCTTACAATAAGATACAAGATATTTTATTGATAAGCACGCTATGACTATATAGCAGCCCTTGATGATAATAAATACTATACAATAAGAAACCCTAGAGGGATATAAGTGGTGAACTAACAGGAATTTGATAGTAAGAAGAAGGTTGAAAATCACATATTATTGTCACCTCTGTGATAACCATCCGCAAGTGGATCATTGTTCCAGGGAGAAGGGTAGTAATAACCAGGAGAGTGAGCGAGAGAGGAAGCTCCTCCACCTTCACCGATTCTTCTCCCATCTTGAGTTGGCATTTCATTGCAGGTATAGCGGATCAAATCAGCGTTTGTGGCATCAAGTTCCTTTTGGAGCCTAATCACTTGCCTTTGGAGCACTGAAATTGCCCCAACACACCCATAAACAGGATCTTTTATCCGTGCCTCAGCTTCATAGGCCAGAGAGTTCACTGCATCCTCCCTTTGATGGGGTTGAACCTCATTCAGGAGTTTGCTCACGTTGCTCGCACCAAATATCTTGTGAACATTCGCAAACTTTTGAGGCTCTTCTGGTGGGAAATATGGAGCAAAAATGCAATCCGGCATGCATTTCCTTCTCAAAAACTTGCACGCAGCACAGGGAGAGTTCGAGTAGCTAGAAGAGGCCATGATCTTCACTGCAATTACCCAATAATATTGCAAACACAATAACCAATTTAATTATATATAAAATCTCAATTTTAGAACAGGGAAACTCATAAAGGAGGAGACTCCAACTCATCAACAAAAGACGTTTAAGCTAACATGAAAATCAAAATACAGCACATTGAATACTGTAAAAGAACGTATCCTGTGATTAATTAAATACCATGCATCTCATGAATATAATTTTAAAGTGGGAGAAAATAAAGCTATGAGTATCCATTTTTTGAATATGATTAAAAAGCTAACGCGGACTTAGTAAATCGTATAGTGATCGTATGGAATCTAAATATAGTGTCTAGACTTGCTTGAACATGTAAAAAACTAGGGTTAGGAGACTTTACTTGCCTAAAGCACATCCTGCTACTTCCTTTTTTGGTAATAACATTTTGTACTACTGTTCTAACTTCTCTTACTTTTTATCCTGAAGCCGTCTTTATGTTGAATCAAAGTCCACTATTGAATTAGTGGATTGGAAAAACCGAAAAGAGGAGGCCCTATTTATAGATTTTCTGACTACACTACCCAGAACCCTTATTTCTACATGTGAGACGACAGTATTATTAATTGGGGTGTGTTTGATTTCCTCATCTCAGACTAATAAATTTCTTCCCTGAATTTCTCTCCGTGTCTCTCCTCATCTCTCCTTAGGTCTAGCCTTCTGTGTTTTTCAGTTGGAGAGGCTAAAAGAAAGGTACACCTACCAGGAATCTTTTCAGCTTATTGGTGGATATGACGTGTGGAAGTTTTCTCAATTTTCAACTCTTTCAGTGGGATGATATATCTATCTATCTATCTATCATTCACACACCCAGAATTTCATTCCTTTCAAAGTTTTCCAAAACCCAAAACCTGGATCAAGCCTCAGAACATAAATTTATTAGGAAAACACCAATCACAAAGAAGAAAAAGAATCATATAATTGGAAAAAACTATACCTTGTACAGCTAGCTAGGTTTAATTGAACAAACGATATTGTAATTTAGATCAATACCTTTTTTTTTTCTCTCTTGCAGAAGGGTCTTTCAAGATCTATTCTTTAATAATGCCAGTGAAAAAGAAGTCTACAAGCACCGGGATAGAAGTCTTGGGAATTCACTATTGGATGTGAGAGTTCAGAGAGAAAACGGAAAACCCTAGTTACTTGCAGGACAAGATGAGAAAAACCCGCAAATACAATGACAACTAGATAAGCAACAACAAAGAGTATAGGAGAAAAAGAGCATTTCCAGTGAGAGAGTGGAAAAGAAAGCAAAAGACAAGTGCAATAAATGGGGCTACAAGGGAAAAAGAATGACTATGACACAACCTTTATAATAATACCCAACACTGTACCCAAGGTTAACTGTAATAATCTGTCCCACTAACAACTCTATATATTCTGGGATATCATATAACTTTGTATTTATAACTAGTTTATTTGTGCTAGTTGAATACAAACCTTGTTCTTCCTTCCCTTAAGCAAGGGTTTAGGAATTGACCCATTAGTTTAAGTAGTTCCTCATATATATTTCAGAATAAGTGGAGGAATTGGACAGAAAGTGAGCCAACAGATGAAAAAAACTCTTAGCATTTGTTACGCAGGTGTAATGAAACAGAAGGTTGGTTTTATTTTCATCTCTTCGGTTCTGTTTTGTTCTTTTTATTACTTTCTTTTAAACAAGGCACAAATATAATGAACTTCACATGGTACTTAACTTTTCATTCTAATATGTCTGTTTAATTGAACTTAGCTTGTATTCCCAATAGTAAAATGGATAGCTTGCTCTCTCTCCTCACATTCAATTAAAAAAAACTATATAATTAAGAATATAAATAAATGAAATTATTGAAATGAAATAAAAATATTTTCCACAAGAAATTATCCATGTATGATTAAAACATAGACAAGAAAAGTGTTAGCCCTAAGTATTATACATAAAACAGTTTTTCTTTTTTCTGTATAAATACTTATATGATGCATTACGGTTTGACTGAGACGCTATAGTTAAGAATCGTTTTTTTAAATATGAAAACTAAATAGTGCATTTAAATTTTATAATATATAGTTTAGCGTCATTTGATTTTGTGCTTTTTATTTCTTGTCGTAGGTTTCTCTAGTTTTGTCTGTGTGGTTTTCTTTTTCTTGAACTTCTTTGATTGATTGGTTGGTGTGCATATTTTTATTTGAAGCTCCAAAAGTTTCAACAAGGTCACATGTGTGCAAATGATTATTGTGAGAAGATATGTAAGAGAATGTGTAGTTTCTTATTCACTAGAGAGTGGTACAGATACACAAATCGTATGAACTAAAATGGATAAAATGGATATCTAATTATGCACAACACAATTACAAGAAATTAGTAACCTAATTACAAGAAATTAGTTACCTAATTATAGGAAAATAAGTAGCTTAATCATAGGAGAATAATTTCTAATTGTCTAATTAGAGGAGAATAATATATATATATTCTATCATACCCCCTCAGTCAAAGTATAAGGTTCACGGACACTTAGACTAGTTCGAAAATCATCAAAAAGAATCCGAGATAGGCCTTTGGTGAAAATGTCAACTATTTAGGAAGGTACATGAAGAACTCGTGCCTGACCATGTGCTACCTTTTTTCGAACAAAGTGAATATTCATCTCAATATGTTGTGTACGTTGATGTTGCACAAGATTATCAGATAAATAAATGGCACTAACATTATCGCAATACACGAAAATAGCATAAGGGAGAGGAAACATGAAGCTTTAGGAGAAGATTGCGGAGCCAACAAGACTTAGAAACATCATTGGCAACACCTTTGCATTTAACCTCATCACTAGAACAAGAGAGTATGTTTACGCTATGAAGACCAAGAGATGAGGTTGTCACCAAGAAACACACAGTAACCAGATGTGGAGCGTCTTGTGTTAGGACATCCATCTTAATTAGCGTTAGTATAAGAAATAAGTTTCTCAAGAGAGGTCGGATAGAGGTTCAATTGTAAAGTACCCTAAACATACCCAAAAATGTGTTTCAATGCTAGCATGTGCTCGATGCAGAGGGCATGCATGTGAAGACAAACCTGTTGAACAACATATGAAATGTAAGGGCATATGAATTTGAGATACTATAGGGTGCTGGAAAGACTCCGGTACATAGTGGGATCCTCATATGGTGTGTTAGAGGATGTATTACTCTTTTTCTTAGTATCAACTAGAGTAATAGAACGATTGCAAGAGGTCATGTTGACACGTGGAATGATGTCATTAGCGTAGGTGCTCTGACTGAGAAACATACCACTTGCATCTCTTGTCACAATAATCCCGAGAAAATAACTCAAAGGACTAAGACCCTTCGTAGAAAATTTAGAGGTAAGAAGTGTCATGATAGATTTAAAAAGGTCATGGGATGATGTGATGAGAATAATGTCATCAACATAGAAGAGGATGTATGACACGCCAGAGGATTTGTGTTTAGTGACAAACGCCCCAGCCTTGGCCTAGTGCAAACAAGAAGAGTGGGCCTCAACTACTGAGAGGACCCAAGTTCTTTTTTTTGGGGCCAACTTTGTAAATATGAGATTAGATTTTAATTTTGGGTTATGTATTTTGTGCCTAGTAGAATAGGTTTTTCTTTGGGCCATGTATAAGCCTTTGAGGGTTTTGGGGCCTTGAAAGTGTTTTGGACTAAAAGAGATTTGGGCCCATTTTGATGGGTGATGAATGCATATTTTTGCCCTCATTTAATGTTTAATTCTAGGTATTTAATTGAATTTGTGAGCTTAAAGATTGATTTAATTGAGATTTCCTATAATTGAGTTTATTGAGCATGAGATACAAAAACATGTTAAAATTAGCTTTTTAGTTGCATAAATGTTCTTTGGATATTTTGAGGTGTGTATGGAGGTGTGGAAATAAATTGCTTAAAGCTTCATGACACCTTAAAGATAAATCCAAGAATAAGAAATTATCAAAATCACAAAAATCCAAGTCAAGCGTTGCATAAAGACGACAAGAAAAGCTTGAAAAAGTGAAGAAGTTTGGCTAAACCAAGAAGAGAGCAACAAATAAATTGGACCTTGTGGTTTTCTTTATCTTTATGATAGAAGATAATTTGGGAAAAATATATCTTTAGATATTTTATTTGATATTTTTAAATAATTATCTTATTTAATTATATCATAAAATATTAAAAGATAATAACTACCAAATCTTTTTAAATATGACAAGATCTTCTTGAATATTTTTAGTTCCATAACAAACAAATATATCTTGAAGATATTGAATTATATTTAGAAGATAATTTAAGGAGATTGCAAAGGGTTGATTTGGAAAATTAATACAAATACTAATTGGTGATAATTTATCATATATCTTTAATTAATTAATTAATTAATTAATTTAATTATATTAGATATTGATATTATCAACCAATTATATTTGTCAAATAGTCTATATATCTCCAAATATTTTTAAATATTTATCTTTATCTTTATTTTAAAAGATATTTGAGAGATTTTAGCAACAGAAAAGCCCAATCCAATTCCTATATAAAGACACCAAGGGAGAAGTAGAAAGAACAAGTTCGACACTTCAGAATTTAGGAACCCTTAGGGGGGGCCTAATTTCTTTCTCTCTCCTTTCTTCTATTATTTTTATTTTTATTTTGCATTCATGGAGTTCTAAACTTCTTGGGTTGATTCCATTGTAATTTCTTAATTGGATTCTGAGGTTAGATCAATTAATTTGTTTGTTCTTTTGATTCTTGTTGTGATTTATTTTCATCTATGTCTTTTGGTTCTTAATTTAGTAAAAGTAATGATTTTTACATTGTAGCAAGTTAGCACGGTGTTATATCTACATAACATAACAATCGTATGAGTCCAAGGGCTTTTAAATTTTAATTGAGAAGTTACTTTGATTAATTTTAGAAACTTTCATATGATTGAATGAGTTTTTGCTAATAATTGAGAAGTTACTTTGATTAATGGTGAAAACTTAGATTAGAATTAATCAAGAAGTTACTTTGGTTAATTAGCTTTTAACTAGATATAAGAGGTAAAAGAATGGAGATGATTAGGATTAGTAATATTTAATTGAGAAGTTACTTTGGTTAAATTTACTAAGATTAATCTACAAAGTTCTTGGTTTTGATTGGGGAAAACAGTATTTTTAAACATTAACTGATCATTGGATGTTCGCAAACTTTGAATTGCATGGATTTGGAGGTTAAAATTGATGCAATTGCTATGAATGCTATTTTAGGGTTTGAATCTTTGGGCTTGAATATCACAAGGAATAATTGATGTTTAAATTTCTTTGGAAAATGATCATGGATGTGTTTTAGGCTGCGAATTATTATAATCATAAGCGAGATCGCGTGTGAACTGATGGGAATCCGCAAGCAAAGGAAAACTAGGAAGAGTTGGGGTTTCACAAGTGCAAGAATTTCTGGAAAAATCTCCAGATTTCTGTGCACTGCCTGACGACACTTGCATGGCCGCCAAGCGACAGGTGCAAATAAGGGATGGTTGCAGCTGGGTGACAGCGAGGAGAAATGCAGTGAGGGGTCAGTTGGTGGTATGTAAAAGCAAAATTGAGATTTGTTGGTTATATTATTAGGAAGAGTGATTGATTAATGAAATGAGATGAGAACTATGGAATGGATTAGGAATTCGTATTGTAATGGTATTGTGGCTGAAGTATAAAATATCACATTGGTTGGCATAGGTTCACCATAAGCATAGTTAGCCGGGTTGAGAGTTGACTTAAAGTAATTTGACCAATTGGTGTTTAGATAAACATAGAGTATATTAAATATAAGGTAGGGGAATATGGTTGTGGTGCTGTCATGGAGGAAATATTTAGAATCTTGTCAATAAATGATAAGTGTGAATGCTTGGGATTGTCTATATGATTATATTTAGAGAATGAATTCACATGTGAGGTGCTATGATGTCTGGAAATGTAAGACCCGGGAAAATTAATTAATTAAATAATTAATTAAGTAATAAATGCGGGAGGAAGGCGTCTTTATGACATTAATTGCTGTATAATGTGATGTGGAAAAGTACTAGTTTAAGTGGTTGAGAGTACTTTGATTGTGTGAGAGGACTTGGGTTCAAGTCCTATGTATGCCAATTATGTGTCGTTGTTTTATGATTGGTTTTTAATAATATGTAAGAGTGTGGAATTTGAAATGTAAACTTGTGATGATTGTTTATGTCACCAAATGTAATTTGGTATAGTGGTTATGCTTTGGCCTTAGGAGTGGAAGGTCATTGGTTCAATCCTTGGTGGACAAAGAATAAGCTTTATTTTTGCTAACTAATAGTTGTGGTATGAATGTGAAGGGGTAAAGAAAAGCCTAGCAGAATGGGGCAGCCAAGGGGGTTGGGAAATTACCAAATAAGTAACATTGAGGAGGAATTAAAAAGCCCAAACTCGTTTTATTTTTAAAACCAGTCTCAAAGGCACCTATAAAAGCCAAATTTTAGGTAAAAGGAAGGGTTTTGGCATTTGTGGTGAACTGCTATAGTGAGGGGCACAGTGTGAGCAGAATTTTGGGTGTGCAAGGGCTGAAGCAAGAGGGAGGTTGGAAATCAAGGTGGTTGTCTTCTCAATTTTGAGCACAGATTCTAGGTTAGGGGAGCTTTCCTTATGCGATTAAGTTGCTTCACATGTGTTATGGTTTTTGGGTCTGTGATGTTCAATATATTACTGGTTGGCACGAAATTCGTGTATGATATTGGGAATTGGATGTGTAATTGATTAATGTTGTGCCAATAATTTTGTAAAGCATGATATGGTCGGTAATAAGGGTTTTGGTAATGAATGGAGGTGAATAATTAGGTTTTGTATTTTGTGTGGATTGAATGAGTATAAAACATGCTTCTGGAGTTGTTGTGCCAATTGATTGTGTCGATCGTGTATTTGAAGTGTTTTGGTATTGGTTTTGGTGAATTGAGAGCGTGTATAGAGGCAAAACCCTGCAAGTCTCGCCCAAGCGAGTCCATCTCGCCTAAGCGAGAATTGCAAAGCTACGTTTCTGGTTTAGAGGTTTTGTAGCTCGTCTAGGCGAGATGTTTTAGTGTTGAGCGAATGATACCTCGCTTAGGCGAGAGTGGCTCGCCTAAGCGAGATGGTGACGAGATCAGGTATGTTGAGCGCGATTTTCCGCCCAGACGAGGGGGTTTTAAGGTTTGAGCGAACCCGAGTCTCGCTCAGGCGAGATGACCTCGCCTAAGCGAGATGTCTTGGTCATGTGTGGTGTTTTGCTTGTATTTTACCCAGGCGAGATGGGAATGGGTGTTTGGGCGAACGTGTGGCTCGCCCAGGCGAGAGGGTCTCGCCTAAGCGAGATGACGTGTTTTGGTTGCTGAGTTAAACTCGCTCAGGCGAGGTGGACTAGCCTAAGCGAGATTGAGGGTCTAGCTTGGGCGAGGGGTCCCTAGCCTAAGCGAGTTTATGCGATTTACTATGTTTCTATGTGCTTGTGAGTGTGTTTGGTTGTTATCCCATGATTAGATTGTATATGCATGTGTTGTGGTGTGTGGGCTTGAAGGACTAAGTCATTTAGGGGTCTGGGATGTGCTCGGTGGTTGGACACATGATGGGCATGGAACTGGTTGAGTTCCCGTCGGCTACTATTGGGCGAGGAGTCCTTAGTATAGTGATTGCATGTGTTGGGCGCACGATGGGCAAGGAACTGTGATGTTCCCGTCGGCTACTATTGGGCGAGGAGTCCATAGTATGGTGATTGTGTGCGTGCCAGGGTCCAAGTGTGAGACTTGGATGTTTTTACTACAGACGAGGAGTCTGTAGGGCAGGACTATGAGCGGGATAGGCTCATAGGGTTGGACCACAAATGAGTCAGTTTCGTGGGAGCACAGGGAAGTCCCAAGATCTAGTTCATGCATATGACTCATGAAGGACTATGAGGTCATGGTTGGGTGATTATGAAATATGAAATTAGTTATGTTAATTTTGGGTTGGGAAACATATTTATACTCATGGTTTTTCTTTATATATATTGTGCATAGCTTACCCTTTCTGTGTGTGTGTGGCGATGATCAGGTAACTTGTTATCCGGGAGCAGATGATGTGACAAGTGGGTCAGGAGATGCTTAGACTCGGAGCAAGGGCTAGCATGAGATATTTTGTAGATACACATGTATTATATTTATCATTTTATCTTTGAGAACATTATGTAAACTTGGCAGGAGCCATTGACTTTTATTTCAGTTTTATGAATTATGGACTCCTGGTTTTTTCTATGACTCGTATATTTTAAGTTTTAAATTTCCCATGTTTTGGGAAATAGTTCATATTAAATGTGACCCTTATTATATTTCGAATTTTATTTATTTTATATCAATAATATTCCGTAGGGATGTTACAGGAAACATTATAGATAGCAATGCACTATTTAGGAGTACTATGGAAAGGGGGCAAGTGAGAGCGGCCTGTGCGAAGTGTGCCTGAACTTGAACTAAAACCAGTACTGCGCAAGTACTGGTGTGGCGCCTGGCAGTGGGGATTGACCCACCAGGCGATAGCATAAAAACAGTGGGTCTTTAGACACATGGTGGGTCTTTAGACGCGTGGCGGAGTTTGCAGGTCAGTGGCTCTTTAGACGCGTGGTGCCTAGCAATATGTGTCCCCCGTCAGGCGGTCTAGAAGCGTATTTTGCCTGGCGGCTCAGGAGCAACGCCAGGTGATATTGCATCGGCAGAACTGTGTTTTGCTTATTTGAATGTGAGTGGTATACAAGGTTTTGGTGATATCTCGAAGGTCGGCTTGCTGGTGTTCCTTGAGTTGTGGCTCAGAATGTATCCTTTGAGTTGTGGCTCAGGATAGGGGTTAAGCATGTGGCATTCCTTGAGTTGTGGCTCGAAATGACATCTCTTGAGTTGTGGTTCGGGATGACTGATGAACACGAGGAACTCTTGAGTTGTGGCTCAGGTTGGCGAGTGTTGCCGGTGTGAGTGTGCACGTTATGGCGTGTACCGATGGGTGCAGTTAGATTGCCCTCCTTAGTATTAAGATGACGAGTTTGGTAGACTTGGGATGTTACAGATGTTATTCATATTGGGAACTCCACCTGGTGTTACAGAGTGTGGTCTGTAGCATGGTTTTTTGCACGTACTCTACCAGTTGTGGCTGGTAGGTGTGGCAGCAAGACATCTTAAAGTACTCCTTAGAAGACATAGAACACGATTAACATGGTGGTGGCCATGTGGAATGAAATCAAAGGATGGAATTCCTTTGGTATATTCATATTGATATATATAAATGTTATATATATGATTGTTGATATTAGCTCACCCTATCTACTTGTGTTTGGCGATGATCGTGTACGCGATACACGGGAGCAAATGATGTTGTAGGTGGATCTGGTGAGGCATAGAATTTGGGATGAAATGATTTATCCGATGTTTTCTTTTTAGCTTATGGTTTTAATTGATTTGTAAACTTTCACATTATTAGACTCTGGTTATGTATTTGATTTTATATATAATTATGAATTTGAGGTATTTCATAAAGACATAATAAAGATTTAAATTTCCCGCATTTTTGGGGAAATGATATTTCATTAAATGCAGTTTATTTATTGTTTCTTTATTTTATTATTTAAATCCGTAATATCCGGTTGGGGTAGTCAAATGGTCAAAGCAGTCAGCTCTAGGCAAATTCTGGTCAAAGTTGGTCAAACAAGAGGGGCAAAATTGGAAATTGGACATAAATTAAGTTGTTGAATAGGTAATTATAGATTTTTAATTAATTATCTTTGGTATATCTCAAATTATCAATAGAGAAAATCTTTCAAATATTTTAGAAACTGATAAAATCTATTAATTATGGTTAAATCATTCTAGAGGTCCCCATTTTTGTAGCAAAATCTCAAGTAGGTCCCCCCATTTTTATTTGACTAAATTGAGTCCCTATTTTTGAAAATTCGTTACTAACGGTGCTAATTGTGTGTCACGTGTCAACACGTGGGTTTTTTTTATTTTTTTTATTTTTTTTTATTTTTTAATTTTTTTTTATAATTTAAAAAAAATTGCCACGTGTCAATCTGACAGTGTGCCATGTGGCAGAGACAGTGTGGTGTGGCAGTGGTAGTGCCACGTGTCACTATTGGATGTGAAAAGTCTCAATGTAGTCCATATATTTGTTATTTTGTCTCAATTTGGTCCCAATTTTGTTAAAACTGAATCAATTTTATCCCTATATCAAATTTAATTTTTATATAAATTTACAATGGTATTTTTATTATAATTGATATTTTTAACAAAATTAAGTTTATTTAAATGTATATTTTGCATTGAACTTTATTTAAATATTGTTTCAAATATTTATATATCAATAATTTTTATACTTCTAATATTGACAAATGTTAGAATTGTTATAATTTTTTTTAAAATTTTATATTTGAATTTATAAAGTTTTTATTTTTAAAACAACTCTAACATTTATCTATAAATTATGGATATATAAATATTTCAATTAAAATTTAAATAAATATCAGTGCAAAATATACATTTAAATAAATTTAATTTTGTTAAAAATATCAACTATAATAAAAATAACATTATAAAATTTATATAAAATTTAAATTTGATACATGATGAAATTGATTCAGTTTTAACAAAATTGGGACCAAATTGAGACAAAATAACAAATATAGGGACTACATTGAGACTTTTCACATCCAATAGTGACAAGTGGCACTGCCACTGCCACATCACACTATCTCTGCCACGTGACACAATGTCAGATTGATACGTGGCAATTTTTTTTTTAAAAAAAAATTATAAAAAAATTAAAAATTATAAAAAATTAAAAACAAATTGAAAAAAAATAAAATAAAAATAAAAAAACCACGTGCTGACACGTGGCACATAATTAGCACCGTTACTGGACAACTAACGAAAAGGAACCGATTGCAACGAATTTTCAAAAATAGGGACTCAATTGAGTCAAATAAAAATGGGGGGACCTACTTGAGATTTCGCTACAAAAATGGGGAGCTCTGGAATGATTTAACCATTAACTATTTGAGAGATATTATATCAAAAGATAAAAGATTTTAGCAACAGAAAATATAAGATCCAAGTCCAATCAAGACCTATAGAAAGAGACCCAAGGGAGCAGAAGAAGGACACTTAGCAACTCTCTAGTTTTGGGAAGCTACCATCCACCACGTCTCTCATATTTTGATCCTTTTTATTTTTTCTTCCGTTCATCATTTATCATGTATTCCATTCAATCCATGGAGGGCTAAGCTTTTAAAGTTGGTTCCACCATAATTTCATTATGGATTATGAGGTTAAATTAAAATAATGTCTTTGTTCTTTTGATTATTGTTTTGATTTTCATTCATCTATGTCTTTTATCTCTTAATCATGTGAAAAGTAATGGCATTACATCATAGCTAATTAGTGAAATGTTTTAATTTGCATGTATGTTGATCACATGAGTGCAATGGTTTTTAACTTTAATTGATAATTTACTTTGATTAAATTTTGAAACTTTCATTTACTCTCTCGGTGGTAAATTGATGAGTGTATTTTTGCCCCCATTTAATGTTTAATTATGTGTATTTAATTGAATTTGTGTGCTTAAAGAGTGATTTAATTGACTGTTCTGATGATTAGGCTATTTGAGCTTATGTGATAAAAATGTCTTAAAAAGTGATTTTTAGCTGCATAAGTTATTTTTGGATACTTTAACATTTGTTGATGCAGCTGAAATTAAGATTAAGCTCATTTAAAGGTGGGAAAATAAATTGATTGAAGTTACAAAACACCTTTGAATAAGGCTAAAATAAGCAAGTTATGGAAAAATCGCTTTTGCACCCCATACATTACTTATACACTCCCCTATTTCCAAATGGGTCTCAAAAACCTACTTCTACACCCCTACCTTTGTCTATTTTCACCTCTCTTTTCTCTCATAAACTAGATGCACTCAGATGCTGCCATGTGGCAATCCTCCACTAATTGAGTTGATCAACCATAATAAGCCACATGGGCATAATCTCAACTAAAGAATTTGTCCAATGAAGTAGTGCCATATCATCATCATCTTCTTCCCTCAAACCCTACGCACCTTCATCCAACAGTAGCCCACCATTGTCAGCCTTTGGTGTCGGCCACCACAACAACGTTCAGCCACCATAGTTCCGTCATCATCACCATCGCGCCATCACAGATCTGTGTCTTTCGCACAACAAACTAGATTCGCGACGCACCACCATGCTTGACGCCAGCAGATTCATGTTCCACCATCCACGCATCTGCGAATCCTCCACGATACAGCAGCTCCACACCATTCATGCACCTCGACACCGTCAGCCACCTACGACTCCACCATTGCAACCACACACACCTTCGTTAGAGCAGAAAACGCGAAATCTAGATCGTGCAAACACACACGTGAAGCAAGCAGCCACACCGGAAACGAAACAACAGCTTCCTCCTTTTTCGTTCATGAACCTGCTACAGAAACAATGGAGACAAAAACTCTAGTTAGGAGAGAGAGCACTCTGCCACGTGTCAGTCTCTCAATGGACACTAAAATGGTCAAAGTTGGCCAAATCTGGTCAAATATGTTCAAATCTGGTCAAAGTTGGTCAAACAAGAAGGGTCTAACTGCAAATATTGATATTTTTGGATGTTTCTGCAAATTTGGACTATAGGATTGAAAATGGCTTATTTAGAAAATTAATGCAAATATTACTTGGTGATAATTTATCAAATATCTTTAAATAATTAATTTATTTAATTAGATAATAAATTATCAACCAACTATATTTGTCAAATAGTTTATATCTCTCCAAATATTTTAGAATATTTATCTTTATCTTTATTTTAAAAGATATTTGCGAGGTTTTAGCAACCAAAAAGCCTAATCCAAGTCCTATATAAAGAGACCAAGGGGGGAGCAGAAAAGAAAAAAGCTCGGCACTTCGGAATTTAGGAACCCTTAGGGGGGCCTAATTTCTTTCTTTCTCCTTTCTTCTTCTATATTTCTTTTATTTTGATTTCATGGAGTGTTAAGCTTCTTGGGTTGATTCCATTGTAATTTCATTATGGATTCTTAGGTTAGAATGAAATAATTTCTTTGTTCTTTTCATTATTGTTGAGGTTTTAATTCATCTATGTCTTTTATCTTTGAATCATGTGAAAAGTAATGGTTTTTACATCATAGCTAATTAGTGAGATGTTTTAATCTATAGGCATATCAATCATATGAGCTTAAGGGTTTTTAATTTTAATTGAAAATGTACTTTGATTAAATTTAGAAACTTTCATGTGATTGAATGGGTTTTTGCCAATGATTGAGAACGTACTTTGATTAAAGGTGAAAACTTTAACTAGAATTAATCAAGAATGTACGTTGGTTAATTAGCTTTTTGCTTGATTTTAGAGGAAAAAGAATTGACATGATTAAGGATAATAATATTTAATTGAGAATGTACTTTGGTTAAATTTACTATAATTAATTGAGCAATAATCTTTAGATAACCGATGATGATCCTATTTTGAAAAAGCAGTGGAATCAACCTATTTTTCTTTACTATTGTTTCTATCTTATTTTATCTTTTTATCTTTATCTCTCATATTTTTATTATTTTATTTGGCTAACTCTTTTGTATAGTTTTATAAGAACTAATTTGTTAAAAATCAATTTCGTATTCGTTGGGAGACGACTTTGGGTTACTTTACCCTTTCTATTTTGTTGACTACTTTCTTAACAATACTGAAGTTGTTATAGATAAGTAGTATTAATTTGATCGCATCAACGACAGCATTATCATAGATCAAGGAACTGGTAGTGGAAGACTTAATACTCTTTCAGAGAAGTCGTGATTCTCTCTCGTTCAAGCACCTCACGATACTCACTGTTTCGGTAATAGAACTTTGAAACACTTAGGTTTTGGGGTAGCCTGACGAGGTGAAAACCTCATCTAGGTTAGGGTTTGAGAGATGACAAATGGGGGAAAAGTCCACTCTCTATTCATTAAAAGTTGACTATTACGATTGATGGCCTACCTTTCCATAGGAGGAATAAAGGCAACCATGAAGAAGACACGAAAAAGAAAACGGGAAACTAAACCCCGATGGCACAAAGGGTAGTGACCTTATCGTGGGAAAGGAATCCAAATGGCTAAGGGGTTGTGGAAGGGAAAACCCTAATGTCTAAGGGTTGGTGGTTGAAGGTGCTGGCTAAGGGTTGAAAAACATGTTAGCACAAGTGACCTTAGTGCATGGATTTGATGAAGCAATTACATGAGATCATATGAGATTGATGAATACTTGATGAAGATGCATCGATGATCAAGCTAGAGATTTGCTAAATCTGGAATTCATGTGAAGATCATGGAGCTTGTTTGTATTGAATTCGTAGACTATATGACACATGTTAGATGTCGTTTTTTCTTAGGTGTGTCCTTTTTAATTTGTTAAAAAGGTTTTTAACAAGTTAAAAGACTTGCTACATATAATTTTGGTAAGAATGTATTCAATTAGTGAATTGTTATTCAATAGACTAATTTCACTTAACTCAACTGAAATCAACAAATTGTACAAATAAATCAACCTATTGAATTGTCTTATGACCAAGCTATATCAACTGGTTTTCAAAGAGATAAGAAAAAAAATTGAGATTTCTGAGCGCGACGAATGTAAGACCCGTGAAAATTAATTAATTAAATATTTAATTAATTAATAAATGCGGGTAGAAAGCGCCTTTATGGCATTAACTATTGTTTAATGTGACGTGGAAAAGTACTAGCTCAAATGGTTGAGAGTACTTGGTTTGTGTGAGAGGACTTGGGTTCGAGTCTATGTATGCAAATTAAAGATATGTAGGAGTATGTGATTGGTATTGTAAAATTATGTTGATTTGTGTGTATCATCAAATGTGATTTGGTATAGTGGTTGGGCTTTGGCCTTAGGAGTGGAAGGTCATGGGTTCAAACCTTGGTGGCAAAGAATAAGCTTTATTTTTGCTAACTAATAGTTGTGGTATGAATGTGAAAGGGTAAACAAGGGGGTTGGAAAATTACCAAATAATTAACATTGAAGAGGAATTAAAATCCACAAAGCCCAAAACTCGTTTTATTTTTAAAAACCCTCTTAAAGGCACCTATAAAAGCCAAAACTTAGGAAAAGGGAAGGGTTTTTGGCATCTGTGGTGAACTATTATAGAGAGAGTACGAAATTTAGGCTGAGAGAGGAGGTTTGGGTGCGTAAAGGGGCTGAACTGAGAGGAAGTCTGTGGCACATCATTGGCAAACCAAGGA
>Ga0214543_1003999_pt1 | contig 28247 bp, 8 predicted proteins | sample CNSS2metaG_FD_160094 | JGI IMG/M metagenome (GOLD analysis project Ga0214543, IMG submission 160094) | Root nodule microbial communities from cowpea collected in UCLA plant growth center, Los Angeles, California, USA - CNSS2 | ecosystem: Host-associated > Plants > Roots > Nodule | place: USA... | reverse complement strand
TTTTTTTTGGAACACTAGGGGTGCTCCAACCTGTATACAACTATAAAAGATTTTCATAATATAGTGTACCTACAATACAAAATGATCGGTGCATTTATAAGTCAAAAAAATCCTAACTTGTATCCATCAAGACAGTCCAATTGTAAATCAAACACCATATATAGCAATTGTAGTATGGCCGATGTACTGTATCATGTCTTGATAGCGAACTCCCATAAAATAATCTGCCTAATTATGCTTTGCATCGTGTTCTGTCAATAGGTGTCTGCAAATATGTTTTAGTTCTCACATGTGTTTATGTATGCATTGGTCTATCAACATCCCTCTTTAGATAATGTGCACCACAGCCAATTACCAATGTCTTTAATCTGTATTTCCTTATATGCTCATTGCACTGCTCAGCCATCAATTTTACCTTGAAAGGAAACACAAAATTATAGCAAAAAATTCTTAGTGAGCAAAAGTTTTGATACTGATAGGTAGAGTGGAAATATATAGAACCATTCATATATTATACCAAAGAATCTAATAATACTTTTCATGCCTACGGTCGTGATAATCCCATGCTACCTTATAGATTTTAGGCATGATAAAGGATTAAGACACCAATCAGAATAAGATAATTCTGCTTTTGGAAATTTAGTAGTTATCCATCCCCATGTTTTCAATTGTGCAACAGTGAACATTTCTATATTGTCGATCGTTCCACTACTAAAAATAATGTTATTTCTTTGTTTCCAGATAACCCAAACTACTGCCATCCACATACATTTCCATGCATTATTTTGTTTACCATCTATACCAAAAAGATAAAAATGATTAAAGTGTTGTCTTGGCATGAAATGATTGACATTGCTAACACCCACCCATTTGTTGCACATGTTCCACACTCCCATGGCCACATCACAAGTAAAAAATAAATGACTGCTGGATTCATCAACTAACCTACACATATTGCATAAACTATTAGTTATATTTATTCCCCTTCTACCCAAATTATCTTTTGTAGCGACTTTGTTCAAAAGAACTTTCTAGGCAAAATGTTGAGCGGAAGCAAGGGCCTTGACTTTCCAAAATTTATCAAACTCTAATGTTTCTTCAAAGATAGTGGCGTCTAACAATTTTCTATAGGCTGAACTAATAGTAAAGGTATGTGAATTCTTGTCTACCCATACCCAACAATCATTATTCTCCCTTTTGAGATGATTGCATAATGTTAGTTTAACCTACTCTTGTATGATAGTTTTATATTCTTCAAGAAGCAACAATTTCAAGGATCCATAATATATTGCTTTATAATTTTGGATTAAAGGTGGTATATTGGTTTCTTATATTAGTTTATTTCACAACATTTTAACTTAAGAATAAAACTTTAAATTTAATTAAACTCTATTATATTAAACTCTAATGTAAAGTTTGCACCTACTCATATATTATAAACTATAAACTCACATTATCTTTATTTTGACGTGGGATCTCTAATACATCATTTTCACATCAAAACATATTCATATCAAGAATGAGTCTAGACATTAATAGGTGGTAACAAGAAACACAATAGATCCCGCAAACAAAATCTAGTTAAAATAGAATTAAGATAAATATAATATTATTTGAAAAAATGAACTTTAAATATAACTAAATATATTTATAAAGTGAAATTACGTACTACAAACAAACTTTATCTTTAGTTATGATAAAATCTCCGATATTTTAATTTTTAATCTTTCCAATAACTTCCGTCAAAGAATATAAGAAATTATTCCAATATAAAAGGAATCACATTGAAACAAAGATAATGGTTGGGATTCAATTATGTGTAACTGTTTATTTAACATTTATACAATATTTATATGATATTGTATTTTAAAATATATTCATTTGCAATTTCTTTTAATAATTTAAAATTTAAAATTTAAAAAAAAAAAAAAAGGTGTGTATTTTCATTTAAGTTTTGATAATGTCATTATCATTCACCGAATTGGGTTCAGTGTTGTCCAACCTGTAAGTGGAAATGCATAATAATGTATTAATGTTATATATATTCTGCCTTTTCTTAAACTGTCAGAACACGAGGTCTTCAAGGGAAAGTCTATTTTTTGATTGATTCTTCACTACATACCCTTCTACTTTTTACCGTTATTAATCATTAATAAAGTAACTAATTTAGTAAACTTATAGAAGATTCCATTTTTTTTTTAGTATTTTAGAAATGAAATAAATATCCTATTGATCGTATTAAATAATGGTTACTGCATTATGATAGTGGAAAAAATATCTGCATAGTTTTGGTGGCAGTAATGTTCTAAAATCTGTTTGGACCATTGTAATGACTAGGAAAATAAATTAGGTGGGAGGAAGTGCTTTGTTATTTAAGGATGATTTCGGTGACAGTTAGAAGCTTCGTGGAAAATGATGTCTTTTTTGTGTGGAGATGAATGCTTCTATATTTAGAGCTATTTGTACTATTTGATATAAATGGATATAAAGTTTGTGTTATTTTAAAAATGGTTAAGAATATTTTTAGTCCTTGAACATTTTGATTCAAAATTAAAATTCATTCCTGGTCAAAACTTTGATAAATTTTAGTTCCTAAACTTTAAAAATGAATGAATATAGTCCTTTTAATCCAATTTTGTTAACTTTTTTTTGTTAGGTTTCGAATGCATTTTTCAATAAATATTGAGTCGAAAATGTGTTAAACGGCGTAAACAACTCCAATATTTACTGAGAAATGCGTTCGAAACCTAAAAAAGACTTAACAAAATTGGGTTAAAAGGATTATATTCATCCATTTTTAAAGTTTAGGGACCAAAATTTATCAAAGTTTCAATCAAGGACGAATTCCAATTTTGGATCAAAGAAGAGGGACTAAAAACATACTTAACCCTTTTAAAAACAGTTTATTGATGCGTGATTTTGGATATGAGAGTCTACTGTAGGGATTATATATATATATATATATATATATAATTTTTTTTATATGACATATTTTTTTAGGTGTATAGTGACTTTTTTGTGTTATGATTATGTTATCAATTATTTATATACGGTGATTCTTTTTGTTATGAATTATGTTTCATATTTTTTATATGAAGTTATAGTGTTCTATATAGATGATATTAATCTTACATATATAAAATATTTGACACTACAATTATCCAAAATCTTAAAACAATAAAATTATAAGTCTTTCATTTTATATAATGTTTAACTTTATTTTATTTATCCAATATAAAATTTTGACTCATACTTAGATTACTCACAACAAAATAAACTCTACCAATTTTATGAATTTGAATGCGACACATCTTATACCCAGTATTTAAGTTTTTTTATAGATTATTTTTTATATAAAAATAATCGTAGATTTGCGTATTTAAATCTTACACGTGGTGGATATGTGTCAAGTCAATTTTGCAACTATGATAGATTTCAACATTTCTTTTTATTTCAATTTTGGATTAGTATTCATTCATTCCGTGTAAAAGTAATTTACTTTATTTGAACTTTTAAGAATTTACAGTTAGTTGAATGTTTTAGAGAAGAGTAATATATTAATATATTTTTGTAAAATTTATTATTGTAAGATTTTAAATTAAAAATTATATTTTTATATATTTTATAAATTTTTTAATGGCTCACTGATGATGTTAAATGTCTTTGGTATATTCTTTCAAAGAAGTTATAAGACTGAAAATACATTTCACTTTGCTCCTGGATCTATATGTTATTATTCCACTTATTCATACAAAAATTCGAAGACTTTATCCACATTAATTTACAAATTAAAAGTTAATTTATAGAAATTCTTTTACGCACTTTCCTAAATTTATAGTTGTGAATTAATTGTTCAGAATACAATATAAATTTTGTAAAGAAAAAGAAGAAGAATATACTAGTGAATTATTTAATTGTTTTAGAATACGTTATATATTACTATGGTTTTTGATATCATTTAAATTTAATTGTTATATTTATTTAATTTTATTTTTAAATTAGTTGTTTTAAACTAAAATAAATATTTTTAACAGAAAAAAATAATCTATAAAATAAATAAAAATATATTTATAATAAAATTTAAAAAAATATTTATATTTATTTTTAAAATTAAAAAAAATTGAACGCATGTGTTTTGACTTGTTAGTAAGTAAGAAAGAATGTAGTTTTAAGATTGTATTAAATGGACAATTGAAATCTTTATAAGATAAAATGAAAAAAAAAATAGTATATTAAACTCGAAAGCATTTAAAGTTCAGTTAGATAATATTGTAATATTGAAGATCTTAAAAAAATCATGAACACTTCTAAAAAACATAAGAAAAAAGGAAATCAAACTTTAGTTAAAAGTTATTTTGTTCATAAATTAAAAATCAAATTTTTAAAAATTAATATAAATAATTTTTAGAAAGGATCTACAATATACAAAATGATTAAAAAAATTGATTTAATTTAAATTACGTACTCATTGTTTGTTTGTTCGGTGTTTCCCAATAGGAATTCATATCACATGTTTTTGTCATCTCATGTCTCGTTATAACATCAAATTATTATAATAATAGGATCGGATATGAATTATGTTCAATCACAAAAGCTGTTTAGAAAAAACTACATCTAATTTAAAAATAATTTGATTTTTAAAATAAAAATTAAAAAATCATTAAAAAAATAATTTATTCGAAGTTATTGTAGTTATTTATGTTATTATTTTTTCTAAAAAATAAAAAAAATTGATAAAATTTTTAAACTTTTATTATAATTTTATTATTTGAAATAACTATATATCAACTTAACGTACACACGCGCACACACACATGTACAAACACATAACATGCTTGCTCTCTCACGTATGGTGCACGGACATGCTTACTCACTTGCACGTGTATTGATGAGTACATATTTATATTTTCATTTAGCCTTTAATATTATATCCCTAATTGGTTTTTGTGTTTTAAAATATTGTTTTAATTAGGATTTTTTATAGGATTTATTGAGCATGAGATATAAAATCATGTTAAAAATAATTTTAAAATTGCATAAATATTCTTTGAATATTTTGAGGTGTGTTGGTGCAGTTGTGATTAAGTTGAACTCATGGAGGTGTGAAAATAAATTGATTAAAATTTCATGACACCTTAAAGATAAATCCAAAAATAGAAAATTATGAAAATCACAAAAATTCAAGACAAACATTGTATGAAGGTAAGAAAAGCCTGAAAAAGTGAAGAAATTTGTACGCACCTACTCACACCCGCCGCTTGCTTGCACGTACACACGCATGCATACACACATGCTCACCTTCCACGCACGATCACTCACTCGCTTATATGCACACATGCACACACATACACACTTGCTTCTACACACACATAGACATGCACGCACACTCATTCGCTCACTTGCTTGCATGTACATACATGCTCGATGATAATTGACATTATCATATTTTTATTTTGTTTATTTTTTATTGTTGTTTTATACTTATCTTTTTAAATATTTTAGGTTTTATTTAATAAAATTAAAAAAAATAAATATTTAGTTTATATTTTACTAATTAGAAAAAAATACCTGAAAATTTGAAGACTATTTTTAAGATTATTAGATAAAAAAAATTTCTAAAAAGTAAATAATATTTCTAAAATTATTATTCAAGTAGAGATCTCAATTATTAAAAAAGAATATAAATTAAAAATTATAACAAGATATAAGTAAAGTCGGTTACTTTAATATAAAATAATTACAAAATCAACCAACCAAGGGATATAAAAGGGCCTAAAGAGGCGGGGAAAAGTATTAATGATGATAAGCAACGATGATATAGAAAAATAATAATAAAGAAATTAAAAAAGAATAAGTGATGAATAATAGATGCATGTTTTACTTATTTGTTTATGAGTTGTTGCAAAGCATTGAATTGTATGATTGTTTCAAGAGGATTTCACAATTAATGCAATCCGATCTCTAATGATAACAGGTACGATACAGTAATTATGAAGTCTTTATTATCTTTTCCTCCAAATTCTGACTTAGGTAAGTTTTCCATCCTGTTGGTGGTGTAAAAAGTAAGTGGCACCAAAGTGGGTTTGCATTTCAATTACAAAATAAAAATTGAGTTCAACTCAAATAATATTAACTTATTTATACATACTCTTGTGTGACAATTCTTTTCATGTATGGAACAAAAGAATTTGGATTTCTCTTATTCTTCTTATGCTAATTGATTTTGATATCTTAAAATATATTTAAAAATTAATATTAAAATAATGTCTTTTGAAAACACATTAAAAAGGCATTACATACAAAATAAAAGTTTCTTAAAATCCAGTGAAAATTTTGAACTTGAAATAATATTTACTAAAGCTCGATTTAATTTAAAAGTTAACTTGAAGCTCAACTTAATTTATTAACTAAAATTCAGATATACATGTACTTATTAAGTCCATTGAAGTTTGAAGAGAAATTTATCCTAACTAAATTTGAAAAGAAAATGCAAAATATATTCACATTCTAACCCCCCGTAAAATATATTAAACAAAGCATATATCATTCTAATAAAATGTTAATATAATATATAAAGTACGATGTAAAAAGAAAGGACTTGTAAAAAAAGTTTCATAATTACATTTATTAAATCATATAGACTTAAAACAAATGGATAATAATGAATATATGTATGCAAATAGATATTTAAAAGATTAAATATAAAAACAACGTACATCTTTTAAAATATTTGTCTTGTCTGCAAAACAAAAAAATGATAATGACTAATTTTAATAAAAAAAAATAATTATAGTCACCGATTTAAATATTAATTTATAAACTAAAACTTATTAATAATTAAAATAGTTTCAAAAATTTATAATTAATTTTTAAATTATTAAATAAAATAATTTTTATTATGAATTGGTTTCTAAATTAGTCACTAGCATTAACTATCAAAAAAATTGGTCTCTAATTAAAAAATATCCATAAATTGGTCTATAACTATATTTTTTGTCATTAAAACTGGTTATTATTTAAGAGTTTCTTTCATGATGTTAATTTATCTTAAGAAAGATCAAGACTTTATGTACTCAAGATTTAGATCAGTAACAAATCCAAGAATTAAAGTGAGTTCATTACAATATAAGTAGTACATCTACAAAAATGTCACAATGTAAAAATATTCTTTTTCAATTTCTCATCACATGATACCTTAATCTATATGATTATATTAAGGTATAATATAATGTACTAATTCACTTAATTTTACCCTTTAAATTTATATATATGGAGCAAATAAAGTCTTTAAATTTTTTCATTTATTTTATACATAAAGACACATCAATAATTAATTTAAAAACATACTAATTTAATCATATAAGTGATGTTTGAATGACATATTCTAATTTGAGCAAAATTTATCAACTGCAAGGAAAGTTGGTTTATTGTCAATATTCAAACAACTTGAGTGAGAATAGCTTGAATGAAAATATCTAGTGAGAGTGAACATTTAAGGAAAAAAATTGCTCTCAATATCTCTTTCTTCAGAAAGGAATCTCTCACTTGATTAAGAAACCTCTTGCTTAAGCGAAAATAAACGAAATTTATTTTGCTTTTCTTTTCTCTTAAACAAAAATATCTCACTTGAGTGAAAAACTAACTAAAAACAAATATTAATTTTGCTTTGACTACTAAAAAATGTTGAAGTTGTAATTATTCTCCTCTATAATCATATCAGAGTACCTAAACTTGTGTTTTGTACTAAATCTTAATTATTTTGAATTTTTTTTGAAATAGTCTTCAACTTCACTTTTAGACTCTGTCAAACATAACCAAGTCATTTGATATAGTCATCATAAATGTTACAAATAACTTTAAGAAACCTTAAATGTTACAAATAACTTTAAGAAACCTTAGACAAATCACATATATATAATAGTGAATAACCATCATAAAAGGAAAAGGAACCTTCACTTGGAATTAAAGAAAAATAATTTGTGACTCTTTGCAAGCTTACAAACATCAAAATACAAAGTTGAACGGTCTAATTGATCAAATACATTTAGAAATAATTTCTTTAGATAACCAAAAGATGGTGTATTACATGATTATGTCATAACTAAATATCCTTGTCTTTTCTCATTTCTGAACACTAACACATCGAAGGCCTTTTACATAAATTATTTTGGGTTTTTTTACATTAGAGAGATATATATGATGTTATTGTAGGACAAGTAAATTTACATCACATAAAAAACACATGACGTATATTTACGTCGAACCTGGTAGTGTACGAAGTAAATTTCGTCCGACCTTCTACGTGTTTGATGTAAAAACGTAATATTACGTCGGACTATACCAGGTTTGATGTTAAAAAGTCTACAACTAATAAAAAATACATTGAAATAAGCATTTTTGAACTTGTTTTAGTTTAACGTTTTGTAAATCAAATGAAGGATTTTGATAAAGTTGAAGAAGAATTGGTAAACAGAGAACCCAAACTTAGAAAAAGTTTAGGCTAAATTGAAAAAGATTGAGTTATACAGATTCAAGGGTATCTAGTACTCTTTAGAACTTGATATCCTTGAATCTGTTCAACTCAATATTCTTCTGGAGTGGCCTAACCTCTCTCCCAAGTTTGGCTTCCGAGTTCACCAATTTTTTTCTACTTTATCAAAATGATATGTAACACCCCAAACAGAAACAAGTTTAGAAATAAAATACCTTTTTTATTTTGTGATAGAAATGAACCAAGGTGAGAATCGAGGTTTTATTTTGATTTTAAATATCATAAACGTAAAAAATGCAAGCTTTTTTTAGCAATGTATTTTTACAAGCTAACATTGCATACAATACCAACTTATTTTTACAAACAAACATTGCAAACAAAACAAATAGGATATTGATATAAATCCATGACTAAGTTCCTAAATAAATAGTCATGGTCACAAATAAAAAAGGAAATATTAGCAAACACACCTCAATGGCAAAGCAAAGCTAATGAATACACATAAACGAATCTCCAAACTTCCATCATTTCATCGATGGAGATCAAACCCTAACTCGCAAGAGTATTTTCGTTGTTTTCGCATAGTGCGCAAAATGAGGAGGAGAACTCTAGTTTTGATATATGGAAAATATTTATGTTAAATATATTTTTTCTCAACATAAAACATATTATTTACGTCGGACTTTGTTTTGTCCAACGTAAATGATCTATTTTACGTCAAATAAAAAGATGTTTGACATAAATTGCTTCCACTTATTTACAAAAATGTCACTGCACTTTTTTACTGTGATCTTTTCATTGTCAAACGTAAGTTAGGTGACGTAAATGTCTATTTTTGTGTTAGTGTGAAACCTTTTTTTCATTAAAACTAAGCCTTTCTTTTTAATCTTTTTCTATCAAATCCAAATAATACAACCTTTCTCACTAAATACCACAATAGATCCTTCTCATTTGAATATCCTTAAAAACAAGAGTCAAACCGAAAAATTGCAATAATAGAACTTGTTCTTAGAGAGATTGATAATAAATTATATTTTAGAGAGGAACAACAAGCACAATATAAAAGTTTGAATTGCTTGAAATATAGATAGTTCCTTCTTAAATTATAATGGATTTATTGTCATTGGTTGTGAAAATATTTTTTTTAAAGGAAGGTTTGAGATTTTTAATTTGTCCAAGATAAAAAATCACATGATAAAAACACATAGAGTCAATTATCCATGCATTACTTAAAATAAGAAATGTACTTATTAAGTTCTTACTATTAAGATCATCACTACTTGTAATTTTAGCAAAAGCATTATGTATTTGTTATCTTCTTTGCCATTAGTAGTTACAACAAGTGTATTTCATTTTTTAATTCTTTGATGCCCAATTATGATCCCGTCTCTTAGGTATCTTGTGATTTCATAACATCCTTATTACACCGAGTACACTTGTAGTTATCCTTTTCAAAACCTTTTGTTTTCTTTCTTGCTTCCTTGTCATTATAGACATGGAATCATTGAATTATCTCTTTTTGAATTGGACAATAATATTTTGACACCCACAATTTAACTTCTATTTTGTACTCCCTGACGTCCCTTAGTATTGGGCATTGATTCTATCAAAGGAAAAGATAGTTGCACATTGTACATTAATCAATGCTTCACACTAAGTCACATCATCAGGTAGTACAAAATGAGAATCAAATTATGAGAGCCAAAATATGATTTTTCTTTTTGAATTATCACATAGAATTCTCTTAAGTTATTAAATTAGGTATCAGTCTCTCAAGGTCGGCTTAAAGGTAAAGCAAGTAAAGTATTCACTTTTAAGCCTCCAGGCAAAGAAGGCCTCAAAATTTTTTTTTTCTTTTACTACTAATATTTTTCTATTAAATTAACTATAAAATTATGTTTAAGAAAAAAGACATCAATTTATTTTTTTACTAATATACCTCTATTAAATTAATTATAAAATTATATTTAAAAAAAGGCCTAAATTTTTTTATTATTAATATAGCTCTAAAAATTAATTATAAGTTTATGTTTGAGAATAAAATTTAATTAAATTATTATTAGTGTCTATTAATTTTTATTGGTATTAAAAATGATAATTAATGAGTTAAAAACTTTATTTAGTAAATTAAAATTTTATTTACCAAAAAGAGAATTATTAGTTATCTTTATTCTCTAATAATCAATTTAGATTCTATTTTCTTCTATCTTTTTATCGCTAGGTGACTGTTCTTGCTTCTCCTTACTTTCTTTTCTTCTAAGAGTCCTTCTTTTAGAGTTTTAGTAAATTACATTCCTTAAATCTTATATTGTTCGTATATACCAATTTTTACATTCTCATTTCTAGTTAATATTTTTTATCTTTCTATTTGTGCTGTATTGTTTTTATTCTATTTTGGATTTGTATTAAAATTAGAAATGTGTTTTTTTTCCAATTTTATTTTTCGATTTATTAGTTTCGAGAGTTTTTTTGCATACATCTTGATGAGGAACTGAATTTTTTCTACAAAACTATTAATTAGATTATGAGTTACTTTTAGTTTTTTGGTAGATAATAGATTAATTGGAGCATAATTCAAAGTTGAGTTTTCTGTAGAAAGAAAATTCAAGTTTAGGAAAAAAAAGACTTACTATCGAGTTGCGAAGATAAGTTTCATGAAAAACATATTAGATGCCAAAAAAAAAAATAATATGATGAAAATATTGAGAATGAAATTTTAAAATCTCTTCAAGAATCATTTAGAATTGATTACCTTTTGCATATTTTTGTATATTGTAGATAAAAAAATTACCACACTTCCAATTAGATTTGAACAATTTAAAATATATAAAGATATTTATATTTTTTATATTTAGTGTTAAAAAATTAAAGTCACTGAATTGTACATTTTTTAAAAATCTTTGAAAGATTATAATTTGTTGGATACTTATCGATTTGATTTATTTTCAAAATTAAATTTCTTGAGAGTGTGCATAGTGGACCCAATTGGACATGATGGACCCAAATAATCATAATTAAGTGGCTATTATGACTCCCCCTCGTCAATTAAGATCATGCATTAATGATATGCCTTAATTACAATAATTATAGGTAAGTGATTATTATCGTAATCAATTCTGCTTAATTACAATATTAACATGTAGGCCCTATTTATATTGGCATTGTTATGATATATCGGGCATCTTGAACAAAAAATATTATTTGCATACAATTATCCATAACTCTTACTGTCTTGAGCATTGGAGAGTTCTCTACTGGTGGATCCCTCTCACTAGAATCATCACATGAGGCACTCGAAGATCCTAGGCTCGTCCACCTCCTAAAGTGTCCACCTCAAGATCTGGGTAAGAACATAAAGAAATGATAGATTTGGAAAATGATAAACCAATTAACATCTTAATTATATAAGAAGAATATATTCTTTCTAAATGTTCTAAATGTTTATGGAATAATGTTAACAATTTCAGTGTCAAGTGCTTCAAGCGAAAGGAGTTTCTCAAAGTTAAAAATAATAGAAAACTTATTTAAGATCAACCATGTCTCAAGAATGATTAAATGGATTAACCTTATTACCTATTAAAAATAAATAAATGAAATTAATAATGAAAATTAATAAATAATTTTGCATCAAAAGAACTCGAAAAATAAATTTTAAATAAAAGACTTCCCAAACTCTTGAGTCGCTTCTGCACTACACCCCTTTCCATACGATTTCTCCATGTATTTTAAATTTACAATATTTTTAATACTAATATCTTGCTTGTCTATGTGTAGTAAAAGAAAGGTTTAATTACTCGGATGATACCCACTTTGGTACATGTGTGTCAATCTGGTACCCGCTTTTAAAAAAATGTCAATTGCATCCCAACTTTTGAAAAAGTGCTTCAATTAAGTCCCTTTCAGACGGAGTTGACTAATGTCGTTAACGACGTGTCCCGTGTCAGTCTATGTTTTTTTTCTATTTTTTTTAATTTTTTTTTAAATTTTTTTAAATTTTTTTAAATTTTTTGAAAAAAAAATTAAAATGCCATTTGTTAAGTCCTTGTGTGTGACACATAGCATTGTTAGTGCCATGTGGTATTGCAATGCCACATGTCAGTGTCACTATCAGATGTCATTGTGTTGATTTCGATTTAGTCGCCATATATATTTTTTTTTTTCAATTTAGTACCTACTGACGAGTATCTAATTCAATTTTGACCTAATTGTTTTTAATAATTAAAATCCATTTTTTATAAAATGAAAAGTAATTAAGTATAAAATTTTTACAAAAATTAAGTATTTGATATTTATATTAAAATTTAGTGATAAAAGTCATTTTATTAAGTCATTTTAATAAAAAAATATTAGTATAACATTCATACAAATAGAAATTTTGGTTTAAAATTAGTAAGAGACAATATTGTTCTATTTTGGAAAAAAATAATAATTAACAAAACATAAGTACTTAATAAAAAAGTAATTAATAAAGTAATATGTTAAAAAGTCATTTTTAATAAAAGAATTAGTAAAACATTTATACAAATAATAAATTTGGTTTGAAATTGAGAGAAACAATATAAATATTAGTACTTAATTTTGTAAAAATATTTATACTTAATTAGTTTTAATCTTATAAAAAATGGATTACAAAAATATTTTAATTATTAAAAAAATTGGGACAAAATTGAATCAAATACTCATAAGTAAGTACTAAATTGAAACAAAAAGACATATATGGGAACTAAATCGAACTCAACACAATGACATCTAATAGTGACACTAACACATGACACTAACAATGTCATATGTCACACATAGAAACTTGACACGTGGCATTTTTAAATATTTTTTCAAAAAATTAAAAAAAATTAAAAAAAAATCAAAAAAACCACAAACTAACATGTGACACGTCGTTAGTCAACTCTGTCTAAAAAAGACCTAATTGAAGCACTTTTTTAACCAAAGTGGGTACCATATGAGTAATTAAATCTGAAAGAAAACAAAGAAAGAATAGATGCACACTTCCAACTATTTTACTTCTTTTTGCCTTTGATCTTTGCTTTTAATATATTAATAAAGAAGAGAAAGAATTACAACAATTAAGGACACATTTTACTAGAGAAATTACTATTTTTTTATTATAAAATAAAATTAAAGGTTTGAGAATGAAACTAATCTATTTCATTACTCTTTCACTTTTTTTCTCTATATATATTATATTGATGGTGGTAACATTTATTATATTTGTGATTAAATTTTCATATATAAAATTAATATGATTATGATTGAACTTGTTGCATTATTCTTTCGAAATGATTTTGTTGGTTCTTTTCTAAGTTTTAGTGAAAGAACAAACAACCCATATCGAGCTTCTTAAAAGAACTTGTATAGGTCTTTTTATTCTTGTGTATGCAACACTTTTGAACACATTATACGATGGAGAACCAAGAAAATCACCCCATCGTTGAACAAACACATTATACGATGCAACCTGGTTGTCACGACCACGTGGAAAGACAGCTTCGAATGACATGTACCCACCTTGATGTCGTCATGAGAATAGTTGTAAAATATATTAAGAAGATATTTAAAAACAGTAAAAAAAACCAATAAAAAATCAGAACTCAGATCGTTAGTGCCAAGTCCATGCTCTCTTCTCTCAACAATTTGGTCTTCATTGTCATGTACTGTTTCTTCCGCACAACAAGGCCAAAACTTTCTTCTAGCTTCAGGATTTTATCTCTCATTATCATCTTTGTTCACTGGTCATTTTATCAGAAGTTGAAAAGTAGATTTTAATCTAATTCAATTTTACAAAATTAACTTTTATAATAAAATTTGCATCATTTGTATTTGTATAATGAAAATCATTTTTATATTTTTTAATTGATACGAAATCGGATGATGAGATCTACAGTCCAAAATGAAAGAAAACATAGAACATTTGAAGCACCTGTGATGTTTACCCATATTAGGCTTCGTGAATGAGTTTGTAGATAGACTTGGCACTAACTCTAGAGTTTTTAAGCCCCTGACGCAATATTTTATTCATAACTTAAACTCAATCTTTTGGCTCATTTCCCCTTTCCCTGGCAGTCATAAATGAGAAAAAGCATCTAAACAGTATTATCAGAATAAAGTGGGAAAATAATTTATGACAGGCTTTTACTTTTTATTTAATTGTGAATTAAAGCTGAATTCCGTGAATCAACATAACCCTGAACAAGTTCAGAACCACAGCAACTAACACCAATAATTTTCTTCTCCAATAAATGAAAAGCAAGAGGATAACATCTGTGCAGAAAACATTAATGGACACAATACTTGTAATTTGAACGAGGGACAAATAATCATGAAAGTCAAAATGTCTTAACCAAATGTCAGGCAGTACGACCTAAACTTCAGGATGCGCAGTGTAGACCAAGAGTTTAGAAGAATAAAAATTCCCTCCATGTGTTACCCTTTTTATACCAGGTCCGAAGTCTGTACTCCAATCCGTATAGATACAATCCTCTCAAATTTGAATAAGAGTTGAAAATATTAGCGTTGTGGCCAAAGGCACAGAAAACGGTTGAGGCTAATCACACATCTGCAAGAAATAAAACCAAACACCATCTCACTTAATTTAAGGAAAGTAAGTCGTAGCAACCCTTAAAAGATACAGCACTAGTCTTACATTTTTTTATTGCTCTGTATCTCACCTAACAAAGACGAAATTTAAATTCTCTCTTTTTCCACATGAGACAATGCCAGCAAAATATATAATTAAAGAGTTCATAATATGCAATGAGACCGGCAAAGGCTTTAATCATATTTTCCGTGTAGTTTCCTTCTAAGCTTTTGTTACATTGAACTAGAAGAACAAAAAACTTATAAGTTGATCCTAGTTTACAATATAATTACGGACAAACGCAACCAACTCTTTCTAATAAAATAAAGTATGGACAGTTTAACATAATCAACATATTTACCACAAAAGATGCATTCATATGTAATGTTGTAAAACAATCGTCATTTCAAAAATTCACCTTTGTCCAAAGATTACATTATGCTTTTGCTTCCCTACTCAATCTTCATGTTCGTCTTCATCTGAATCTGCAGAAACAAAATGTGCAGCAGTTTGCAGATAAACAATTAAGGAAATTTCCTGTTAACCAATACACAAATAATAAAAAATGACAGACTAAAGCCAATACCAGAAAGTAAATCAACTTCTAATTAATTGAACAAAAGACATTCAATTTTTATTCTATAGATCAGATCACAAAGATGTGAAGTCATATTCTTTTTGTCAACTTTAGTTTTGATAAGCCTCTTTTTTCAGTTATTAATAACTTCAGTGTCCACGTGGAATTAGAAGAAAAAACTATAAACTAAGCAAAAGTCAACTAAATAACATTTCTAATCTAGATTCCAGATTCTGTTCATAATAACTCAAAGCTAGAACTTACGTCTACAATCATAATATATTTCTATAGTTGTTTTTCTCTTCTAGTTAAATGCAAACACTAGGCATGGGGAACAAATTTTTTACAAGGTTGCTCAGTTAATAAAAAGTTTACATTTTGCACACAACACAATTTCAACTTACCAGATCGAACATCTTCACTAACTTTCCCTTTTGCTTGGATTTGTTTAACAAGCATCCGAAATATCAGCACCCACCAATAAATATGCATAACAAGCAAGCAGTACAGAAGACTATTGAACAGATAATAATATATTGGACCATCCACTCGGTGCTTTTCCTTATCCAACGTGAGCAGAACTTCATAACTGAAAAGGGGAAAAAAGCAAATGATCAGAGGATCGCAATGACATAAATAAAAGACAATTGTGTATTACTCCTCAAACTGAATTGTTAAAATTCTTATGAAGACTAACAAATTTCTTTTATTAACAAGACAGCTAAAAACTTAACAATGGAAAAGCTAAACGTTTTTGGATAAATTCAACGTAAAACCCATTAGAACACTGAAAACTAATGACCTGAATATCAAATAAGTAAAAATGAAATGGATGGTATAAAACAGAAGAGCATGAAAAACATTTTCAGAATAAGGATCATTAAAAATCTATATATTCCTAACGCTATATCTTTTTGCCAATAAAAACACCTACATTATATAGAAACTGAAGTCATTTATATTGAAATTTGAAAATGTTAAAGGGACTCTTGAGCGGGGAGGAGTTAAAAACAACAGTGTAGTGATACAGAGGTAAATCTAATGCAGCAAGATAATACATTTTGTTTCTCTAATTTACTATTATAGCACTGACATTACCCAATCAGATTTTGCCACATTCTTAAACAGTCCAAATGACAACAATACTTTTCCAAAGTGTTATAGAACAGGACCAGGGTAAGATTAAAAAGAAAGAGAGAATGTAACAGAGGAAGAATGTGTATTTTCACTGGTAATTGCCAGAAAATACACCCAGGTAATTCAAGGAACCTGATGCTCCCCCCCACCCCCTCCCCACCAACTCATTGTCTAAAATCTTTCCTGATTCACTCTTTACACCTTTGACCTTTACAAAGTTATGCTCAAATCAGAAGTTAACTTCTCACTTGCTAACCCTCAAAATAGGGTGAATTTTACTGTAGCTGGAAACTCTAATCTGTAAACAAATGCCCCCACCTACTTAAAACCTTTTAAAGTCCACAAAACATCAGGCTCAACTTTACATTGGGTCTTTTAGCCAACAATCTCATCTCATCATATGGTTGTAACGTCAAAACTCCCCAGTCACCTTCCTCGAAACCACATCTTCTGTGACAGTTGGCATTGTGTCTCATCTCATCTGCTATTATGTTCTTAGAAAACCCTCAAACGGCTCCTGCAGTAGGATATCTTTGTTGAGTCAGCCTATCTACTTTCTCAATCTTGGAAAGGATTTTTGTTCCTTTAAACAATAGAGGGTCCTTCCATACAATACTCCGAAAAGGGACATTGGTGGAGGCATTATAATTGTTATTGAACCAAAACACAGCCCAAGCTAGATGCAGCTACCATTGTCATGGTTTTATACCTGTCGATGAGCTCAAATATAATGACTGAGCACTTTAGTTGGCATATCCATTTGTGGATGGCAAGTAACTCATCTGAAGTAGGGTTTCTGCTTTACTAGTTTGTTCCAAAACCAACTCATAAAAAGTTTATCTCTGTCATTCCAATGATTGACAGAAAATCATGCAAATGAACTCTCTCTGAGACGAACAATTTTGCAATATCCTTAGCTGAAAAAGGTGTGCAAGTGTAAATAAATCAACAAATTTACCTAGCCTATCCACCACAATAAAACAGTATCCTTGACCCTGGGTAAGGCCCCCACAAAATCCTTAGAAATGTCAACCCAAACCTTTGTTGGAATAGGTAGGGGTTGCAACAGTCTTGCATAGGTGATGATGTGCTCAATTTATTTTGTTGGCAAACTACACATGATGCTACATAAATTCTTATATCTGACCTTGTGCCTTCCCTAAACATAGACCCTGCTACTCTTCCCTAAACCCCCTCCTCCTCCACTGCAGCTCATCTTCCGAATAAAGTATTCCACCCCCTGGGCTAATGAAAGGGAAGCAAAAGATGCACAATAAGGAGTATCTGCAACTGAATTATACTTACCCAATCTATATTGTATATCAAAATCATAACCAACCAATCAACTTAGTGGCCTTTATAATTTTAGCCTTGGTCATTACTATATATTCAGTAAGAAACTTCAAACTTCTCTGATCTATTCTGATATAAAATGCACCCAAAGGATAGTGTGTTTACTTCACAGCCAACATAACAACCATCAATTCCCCCTCAAATTGATTTATGTTGCTTTTTTTCAGATAAGATTTGGTTCCATAATGCTAATAGTCTGATGTAACAAAATTGCAGCCAATCTAGCCGCTCCCCCTCCCCCCCCTGCAGAGTTAGTTCCCATAAAAAATTGTTACTACAAATCCAGAACTGCCAATAAAGGAAAAGTAGTTATAACAGCCTTAAATTTCCCAAAGGCTAGTTACGCCTCTCAATCCCAATGGCAATGTCTTTTTACAGTAAGAAGTAAACGTTACTACCCCCCTTACCATACTCATTGATGTATTTCTTGTAATATAAGATCAAGAAATCACCTTAACTCCTTAAAAAAGGCGACAATCATGCTGCCTCTAATTCATTAGGAACAGTTGTCACACCTTATATGTGATAATGTGACCGAGGGACTACAAGCTACTTATCCAGAGATGCACTTCTTTTGATTAACCTTTAAATGAAGTTGCATTCGTATCAGCAAGAGCAACTTTAAGTGCTTCACATGTTCATCCATTGTATTAATATATGTAGGGATATCATCAAAGAATAAAAGGGCATATTTTCTCAAAACAACACTTCATTGATCAAGAGACAATGCTTGCTCCCCTAAACCAAATATGAAGTTTTACTGAATAACAATATCCTACATCTCAAGCTTGACCCATCAGCACATTCTCATGTACCTTATTTTAAAACAATCGCCCTACACCTCAGAATAAGAAAGGGTATCTATCGCCCATAAATTTAGCTGCAACCAATAAAATTGAGAAAGTTAAGTAGCCCACAATTAACTAATACTGCCACCTTGGTTTTTGTCCCCTTCTTCACTCTCCTTTTATATTAGTATTGAGGTTCTAAATTGCATACCATAACACCTGTTGCGGCAGCAACATTGCTGTTGGAGAGCTACCCGCAACCTTGCATTGCAATGTGGATTAAAATTACATTATCACAGTGCATCCACAATAGAGCTGCAATAGGGCTACTAGCAGAATTATTTGCCATTCCCCCAAGATTGATTCTAAATGTTATTACATCTGGTCATCCTATGTGAAAGCTAAGTTTTCAATTGATCTTCTATGTCTGTATCTTTCACCCTAGTTTTTGTCCTCTTCTTCACCCTCCTTTTATATTAGAATTGAGGTTCTAAATTCCATACCACAACACCTGTTGCGACAGCAACATTGCTATTGGAGAGCTACCTGCAACTGCAACAGCTTGCATTGCGATGTGGATTTAAATTACATTATCACAGTGCATCCACAATAGATCTGCAATAGGGTACAAGCACAATTATTTGCCCTTCCCCCAAGATTGATTCCAAATGTTATTACATCTGGCCATCCTATCTTACTCCCTCAGTGGTGTGCGCTTATTCATCAACTACGAAAGACTCTTCCTCTGACAAAATTTTTATTCTTCTTGATCTTCTCCCTTTCCATTTGAAATTCACATAAAATGCTTACTTATCTAGCCCTTTCTCTCTCTTGTTAGCCTATGAATTTAGGTGATGGCCATTGCCTGTTCATGTTTCAAGGTTAGAAGAGATTCAAAAGGATCAGCCATAAAGACTGGTGAGAACTTTTCCAACAAGACAGTCTTAAACTCTTCCCAAGATTGATTTGTTCCCAAGTTTGCTACTGTTGAAACCATGACAGCACATCTCCTTCAAGAAAAACCATCACTGCCCCCACGTTTTCTTCTTCACTAGTTCCCCTTAATAAAAAATACTTTTGCAGTCCATCCCAAAGCATCCCTTCGAAGATTTCCTAGACTTTTCCCCTTTCCCAAATTCGAATTGCTCATTCCATTTGGACTCCACTCCATCTTCTATCGCCATCTCAGCCCTGGGGTCTCATGTACTTAAACCTTTTTCAGACATCACAGGCACCAACCTCTCCAGTGTCTAATGCACATACTTCATGTATGAATCTTGCTTCAGATATTGCAACCAACCATTATAGGAACTGACTCCAGCTCATTGCCACTTTCTCCAAAGCCTTCACCCAGGACTCCTTCCATGTACTCCCCATAAATATGCTTCTACTCCCCACACACAACTCCTGGATTCAAAGGACAGATACCAATTTGAAATCACAGAAAAGAACACCCATATAATTCAAGGAACTTGGAGCCTCCATTCAACGTCTAAAACTTTCCTTGGCCATCTCTTTAGACCTTTGGCCTTTACATATCCTGACTACAGCCGACCAAGTCAGCAACTAACTCCTGCTAACCTAACTCTTGTCTAGTTAGAGTTACCTAACAGGTCCTTTTTTTTCTCCGTCTCTTATAAACCTGAGCAGAAGAGCATGTTCTACAAGAGATTGAGGTCAGAGACTCTAGACAATCTAACCATTAACTAAGAAAATGGCTTCATCCCTAAAATAGTACTTAAAATTGTTTTCTTTACACTCATGGTTGATCCTGCAATTGAATACAGGTCTAGCTTAGGTAATTTTGTATTACAGGATAACATGCATGCTTTGACATGGATGGGTACTGCAACTGCTCCACAAATGTATCAGTCAATGAATCATTGTCTACATATTCAAAACAACTCAAGCATATAAGCACTAAATTTGTAACAAAGAAACTCGTATGGAGGAATAGTTAACAGTTAATCTGTAATCCACAAAATCAAAGTGACAAACGAAGGAATGAAAATTAAAAAACAAAAAACAAGTACTTTTGTTTTGTTAAGAATGCATGGAGAGAAATGTATATTTTATATAAGATGAAAACTTTTTGAATTTGAAGAGCAACAGGGGGCCATCATCCTTTAGAGTGTATTTCATTAATTCTTTTTTACTCTTAATAAATATAGGTAGGGACATCAGTTTTTTATTCACCTAGATTTTAGGAACACACATAAGAGGCAGGTGAGGACCACAATATATAACAGAGAGAAGAGAAACAGTGTAAATTGGAAACAAAATAATATGAACCTTGTACTCCAGAGAATCCAGAATGGGTAGTAAATGAGGCGCAATATGATCCAGGATAAAACAAATAGAATAAAAGCAAAGCTAGCCACAGTTTCAGCACCACTGTATTTGGACATTTTCCCTATCTCCAGAAACACATCGCTAGCATCATGAATTGCTAACACAACCGATCCAACACGAGCAAACCTGAATATGTTCAGGAAACATAGAACAGAATCACAATCAAATTTCCAAGGGAAAAATACACTAAAATTAAATAGAACAAGTGTGGGAACTAGCTCCATAATTCTCTCTCTGTCTTGTGTGTGTATGTGAGCTAATGAAAAGGTAGTATAAAATTTTGAAATATTATTTTACCGTTTGTTTTCCCTAAAGACCAGTAAGTCAACAAAATTGATTAGTCAAAGTAAATGTATGAAACAGATGAAAAAATTACATCTTATGATAAGGTGCTTGAATTGAAGTCAATTCAGAGAACTCAAATAAGAAAAAACGAACAAAGACTATTAAATTGGAGGTGAAAAAAAAAACCTTGAATGAAAAGATACCTAAAAATGTAAGACAGCACAATGAGAATTACAGTAGCAACGTGATGACTCATGGAGACCCCAAAGTCGGAGCGCCTGGTTTCCCAAAATATTAAAGCAAAAATGGAGTATGAGTAAAACCCAGCAGCATACATATACACCGCCTTCAATTTCAACCTGAAATGGTAAGAGTTAGAAACAAATAAAGGAAAGAAAAAACACCATTCAACATTGGAGTAAGTAGAGATGATATGCAGAAATAAACAAACAAGCTAACAATCTTACTTGGTCTTTTGATCTGGCCAGACCTGAGACCCTGGCCCCACCCAAAAGTTTCTCGTGTTGGTAAACCAGGGTTCGTCATACGTAACATAGAGAGCCAGAACCTCAGCAGAAAGATAATAAACACATTTCCAAGCTGATTCCTTGAATTTCCTAATCTTTTTTCTTCTCTCATCTGTGTGCAAGTCGAGATTCTCATTCCCCTTTCCGAAAATCAATCGTCTGGCCAGTTTCTGCGCGCGTATGCGATGAAGAATCAAGCAGAGTGCAGAGAAGGTCAAAGCTGAAATTGATTACAACGGAAACGCGTTGAATAATTGGAAGTCAATGCGGAGAGAAAAAGGTTCGAACCTGGAAGAAGAATCGGTCGAGAAAGAAGCGTATGGATGGGAAGAAAAGAGCGAAAAGGGGAAGAAAGTAGAAATCGCGATATGCAGGGTAAGATTCATGGTGCCAGTCCACGTTTTGGAAGAAAGAACTCATCGTCATCGATGACCCTCAATGCTTCTTCGTTGATCCAATCGGAAACTAAACACCTCCTAATTTTTTTGTTTATTATAGAATCATCAAATAATTCAACACCATCATATAATATATAATACTATTCCCAGTTTCCAAAATAAGTCAATTTTCTATCTTTTTCAACTTCAAATTTTGTTTTGCTTTTCACTATTATATTATCATACTCATTAACAAAACAATAATATCACTACATATTTTCCTTAACTAAATCACAACAACAATCTGTTGCTATTTCAACAAAATAAAATTATTAATTTACACATTAATTTTTATTATAATTATAAAAACTATTCTCTTCCACATGTTTTCCATTAGAGTCTGACCCCAATGGTCCTTTCTGCTAACTCCTCCTCTCTCTCAAATTCTTTGTTCTTGAAAGGGACATAACCAAACTCCCAAGACACTTTGCACTTATTTTTCTGGTTCAGTAATTTTTGGAACCAATGTTTTCTTTTTTTTTCAATTTATTCACAGCAAAATTTTAGAGACAGGGTTATTTTTCAATCCAGGAAATTTTGTTTCCAAATAGCATTTGCAAAAGCTAATTTTTAGATCACTCCAATAGGCCAAACCAAACAATGGTTTAAAGTAATAATGTATTAAAATAATGGTAAAATAATATATTAAAAGAACCACTTCTTACAATAAAATAACTATTTTCAAATTGCTTGAATTAATTTTGTAGATCTTTATTTTGCAACTCATAGTTGACTAATATAAAAAAACCATTAACTATAATTGACTCTGATTTTTTTAATTTGATTTTAGAGATTATTTACGTGTTGAAATCATTACATGATATTTTTAGTGTGGTAGTAGGTGATAGCAGAGAGTATATACTCTATTTTTTTTTTCTTGTTATGTGATGTGCCTTCAAAATAATCGGAACTTTACAATAAATATAAATATATATATATATATATATATATATATATATATATTTTAAAATATTGAAATAAATGTTTAACAGTGTACGTTGAAAAAAGAAATTGTGTAATCTCATTTAAAGTATTTAGTTGCGATTTTATATATTTAATATATTCATCAATGTATAACAATAATGAAGTTAACGTAATAAAAGTAAACAGAGATACCAAAGATTGTTAAAATATATAATATTAAAAATATTTTATTAACTATTAACCACAGTTTTTTTTTAATCACATTTTAACAACTTTGTTCAAGCGCAGAATATATATTTAATTCTCATATCACCGACAGTGAAGTCGCTATCAGTAACATGAAATTAGAAAAATATAACAAACATATAAAAGTTAAATTAGATAAATAAAATCCAAAATTTATTGATATAACACTCGTATAAACTAATATAGTAGTGTGGTAGTAGAGCCAAACAAGGGGTCAACATTCTTAAGTTTCATTGAAAACATAAAAAAAAAAAATAGAAAAAGAAGTGTTATCTCTTCACTTTACCTTCTCTCAAACAAAGGTCATGCTGAATATTGATGAAAGAGCAACAAGTTTAGAAGAAAGAATATATGAAGCCAATGAAGAAGTGGAGGTAATAGTAATTTTTTTTACAATGTAACATTTTCTTACCTTTTTAAAGTTACAAAAAGATTTTTATACCTATTGTTACATTACACCCTTCTTGTGTTACTATTGTTGATTTAATAAGCTTCCTATTTTTGTACATGCCATTTTAAAATGTTAATTCTTAGCTTTGATAGTTGTTAATGTGTTTGAATGTTTATATCACAGTTCTAAAAATTTCAAAATCAAATTTTGTAAAATTAAAAAATATATAATTATACAAAATAGACTAAGTTAAATTTGATACCCTATAAATGACTTTTTGAAAAGATGTGAAAATTTAAAGAATAATAAATAGATTATTAGTTATACATAAATCAAATAGATGAATTCAATTTATTTATTTTGTTTTTATTTTCATAACATGTTATCAGAATAAAAATATATGATAGAAATTTCCCAATTTAATATACACAAATGACCTTCAATGTAAATATTTCATCCGCATATAACATTCATAATATATAATTTTGTAACTTTCTTACAAGGGTTTGGTTGGGTTTTATTTTTCAATATCTCAAAATCTTAAATAAGCAAAACAAAATTAAATTTTTAATATATTTGTTCATAACTTTTTTAATTATAATAGTTAATAATAGCTAAATCTTAAATAAGCAAAACAAAATTAAATTTTTAATATATTTGTTCATAACTTTTTTAATTATAATAGTTAATAATAGCTATTTTTTCTTAACTTTGAAAAAAGAAAAAACACCACCAATAATATTTATTAGAAGACTATAAAAATATTCATCAATATTATCTAACATTAATTATATGAATTACTTCTTTAAGTCTTTAGTATATATATATATATATATATATATATATATATATATATATATATATATATAATATTCTTTCGATCTTTTATTTTTATAAACATAAGGATTAATTTTAGTAAATTATGTCTAAAATAACTAAGAAAAATGAAAAATTACAAGTGTTATAATATTGTATCAAGATATAGAAGTTAATGAGAAGTGCGTTTATACTTAAAATTAAGATTTAAATAGTAAAATTGTGAAATTTTATAATTTTACATAATATTCATTAGATCCATACAATTTTAATATTGTAGAATTGTTAGGATCCTTGAATAAAACTGTAAATCGTAATTTCTTTTGTTATACCGCCTGATAACTATTTTAGGAGAATATATTCCGTTTAAAGAAAACCTAAATTTAATTAATTTAATACAATAAAAAAAATTATAATTATGTGTACTATTTAATTAAAAATAAATATAATTAAAATTCACTTTATTTTTATGTTTGATCTCATTAAAATTTAGTACAATTAAATATTAATTTTATTGATATTATAAGTTGTAACATTACTTAACATTTTGTTGAAATAAATTTCAATTAAAATAAAATTCAATTAAAACTAATAAATGATATTTTAATTAAAATAAATTTTAAATGTAATTAAAAGTGTTATGATTAAAAGTATAAGAAGTTTACTTTCAAAGTTGATGAAATATGAACGGGAAATAAATAAAGTTTATTATTTATTTATTTCACGATTACAATTTACTAAATAATTTATCTCTTTATTGTAAAATATAAAATATATTATTTATTTCACCATTTACAGTTTACCCTACAGTAGAAAACATTTACCAAGTTCACAATCAACCCCTACCTCTTCCTTTCGATCCTTTCCGTGTTTCCTTGTCCGAGCAAAAATTCATGGACGATTCACGTGACCACTCCCCCTCACTCGCTTCCGCCGAGTCCCCGCCGCACTTCAACTCCATCGTCATGGTGTCGCTGTCCGACTCCCAAGACTCCGTCCCCCAAGACGTTTTCCACACACCGCCGGAGGCTGCCACCGACGGCAACGACCCTTACACGGTTAATCACGCAGCCGATATTGCCGCTGGGACGCAGGGGTCCGTCGATTTATGTGACGGGTTGGGGTTTGTTGATTTGGGTAAGGATTCGGAGTTAGGGTTTTCGGAAGTTCAGCTGACGCAGGAAATGGGCGTCGGTGAATGCTCGCACGGAGAACCAAGAGATGTTGTGGGCGAGATTCGTGATGGCCGGTTTGATGAATTTGCGGTTTCCGATAGGGAACTGTCTCGTTCGGGGGAGCCACCGGCGAAAAAATCAAAACTTTCGGAGGTCGATCTGGGTGTGGATTCTTCAGAGGGTATGGGGCTGGTTTCTGAAGCAGAAAAAGCTTCAGACTGTTCTGCCAAGATTTTAGAAACCGTCGTTGGGAACGTTGGTTTGAGTGAATCAGAGAAAGTGGCGGAAAGTGAGTCAAGTGATGGTGCTGTGGAAGGTTCTGGAACTGGGAAGAAGAGTGATGTGAAACGTGTGAAAATGAATGTGGTTGATGTGTTAAGATTTCTTACAGAGTTTAGTAAGGAAGAAGAACCAAATTTTGATAATATGAATTTGTTGGAAGTGGCCAAAGCTTGTGGAATGACTTTTCCTCGCCCAAGGTGGCGGCCGGAAGGCTTTGAGGGATGAGGAAAACTGTGAAAAAGTAATCTTTGATCTTCTGGTTATTTGAAAGTTTTTTCATTTGTGTCTTTTGCACTTCGATGCTTAGTGATGATAGAATTGTAGGGTTCTAATTTCTATCTGTTTTGGAATGTTCTCTGTTTGCCTTTTGTAATTCTGGTCCAAACCTTGGATCAGGATCACCAACCTCTTATCTACATGTATATGTTTTATGCTGTGCTTCGTTATATCTTTAGTTTAATTTCGTTTTCTTGGCTTTTTCAAACAGAAAAATGATAATATATTTTTTTAGAAATTATTATAAAAACTAGCAAATTTATTTTAGACAATAGTTGATAATTAGATCCTTTGTATGATTCTCACAGATATTATCCATACTTATGTTGAATTGTATATTTTAGAATACTAAATAATTGAAACTTTCCTTTCAATTTCTAGTTTTCGTTATGTATATCAGTAAAGAATTTTTATAGGTAATTCATGAAAAGTTTAGATGTTTTATCATAAAGTAGGTGATTTTTGGAGCTAAAAAGTTCAGAATACCAACAATTTCAGATACTTTTGCGATGTAATAGGTAAGTAAAAATGCATGACCCCAACGAGTATTCTTCGTTCATAATTTTTCCAGCTTTGTTTTCACATTTCTGCACCCAAGAAGGATGCAATATAAATGACTGTTCTAAACAAAACCAATCCAATGCAAAAATTTGAAAAACTAACTGTAATGGATCGGTTATTGGATCCAAAACTGAAAACTAGACAAAAATTTTATAGATAATACTTTTGGAAGTAATATTTTGCCAAATAAAATTTTATAGGTTTAATTAGTCGGATGGTAATCACTTTTGTTCAGATGTGTCAGTTTGGTATCTGTTTTAAAAAACATATCAATCAAGTTTCAACTTTTGAAAAAAGTGTCTCAATTAGGTTTATTGCTTACAAAAATTGTTAACGTAATTTTATTCATGATTTTTACCACTAAATTTTAATATAAATATCAATACTTAATTTTGTAAGTCATTTTAAATATTAATATCGTTGAGACATATTTTCAAAAATTGAAATTAATTGACACATTTTTAAAGGTGGGTACTAAAATGACACGTCCGAATAGACGTGGATATCTTCTGACTAATTAAACCAATTTTATATTGGACAATGATATTTTAATCTACTTTTTTTAACCCACCACTTCAATCACCATTAGATCATCACATCATTAAAAAAAAATCAAAATAGATGATTTAATGGTGATTAAAGTACTGGGTTAAAAATAGGTAAAAAAATATGGGTTAAAATATCATTTTCCATTATATTACTCCATACCTAACGTGCAAAGTCTCCCTGTTCTACCACAAAATCAAGCTTAATTTCTTCTCTTGAATTTGGATATAAAATGCAGGAACGATATGATTGATATTTTATAAATTATATTTAGAATTTAGATATACATTTTGATGTATTTATTTAAACGTGTGTTTAGTGTATACGATATATTTATATGCACTTCCGTATTAAAAAATTAATGAAAAAAATATAATCCAATCCAAATCAATTTAAATTAGATTGGATTTACACTTTAACTCACATTCATCATATAAAATTATAAGAAAACACAAAAAGTAATTATACTAATTTATTAGGAAAAGTACCAT
>Ga0214543_1003997_pt1 | contig 28256 bp, 21 predicted proteins | sample CNSS2metaG_FD_160094 | JGI IMG/M metagenome (GOLD analysis project Ga0214543, IMG submission 160094) | Root nodule microbial communities from cowpea collected in UCLA plant growth center, Los Angeles, California, USA - CNSS2 | ecosystem: Host-associated > Plants > Roots > Nodule | place: USA... | reverse complement strand
ATAAATATATATATATATATATATATATATATATATATATATATATATATATATATATATATATATATATATATATATATATATATATATATATATATATTGGATTTGATATATATAAATATTCAAATTTTGGTCATTTTTTATAATTTTAAATGAACTATTTGAATAAAAAATCACTAAAGTGAATTTTGTTGTTCATAAGAGATATTAAATGTTCATGTTCATGCTAGTATTAATTGATCTAATGGAACTGGATTGGATTGTATACTCACATGTGATTATAAACCTACGATAATTATGAAGTTTTGCTTATAATAAATTAATCTAAAGAGAAGTTTATTATTCCACATGTTTTATCATCAATTTTTTATCATAACCACAAAAATACCACTTGGAGTTGACACCATTGTCCAAAGACTTGATATTAATGGTGTATTAGGTACCTCGACATAGTTATTCCATTATTTGAATTTATTGATGATTTTTATTTTTATTATAATTATTTTATGATGTGAGCTTAATTACATTATTTGTCTTGTTCTAGATTTTGCTATTATTGCTTCAATATCTTCTAATCTGAATTTGGTCTTGATTCTCAATGAAACAAATTTTAAGGAATGGAAATAAAACATAAAAATTGTTTTTGGTTGCATGGTTTTTGACCTCACATTAATGATCGAGAAACCCACTTCTCTTAGGAACTATAGTACTTTTGAAGAAATGAAAGATTATGAGAAATGGGATCGCCCAAATCGCATGAGTCTTATGATAATGAAGCGCAATATTCATAGGACCTTTAGGGTGCTATATTTGAAGAGATAACAAATGCTAAGATTTCTTGCTGAGATTGAAAAATACTTTGCAAAAAGCGATAAGGCGGAAACATGTATTGTTCTCCAAAGCTTGATTTCCATGAAGTATCAAAGTAAAGGAAATGTGAGAGAAAACATTATGGGAAAGTCAAATATTGCTTCAAAACTTAAGGCACTAAATGTCAAATATTTATCTCACAATTCCTTTGTCCTAATACTTCATGGAAATCAAGCTCTAAAAAAGATCACTTGTTTATGCCTCATTGCTTTTTGCAAAACGCTTTTCAATCTTAGCAAGGAAATCTTTGACATTTGTTAAATCTTCAGATATAACACTCCTAAAGACCTAGGAATGTTGCGCTTAGTGATCATAAGACTCATGCGATTTGAGCGATCCCACTTTTCTAAATCTTTTCTCTCTTTAAAGGTATTAGAGTTCGTAAGAGAAGTGAGTTTCTTAATGCAGCCAAGAGTAATTTTCATATTCTCTTTCCAATCCTTAAAATTTGTTCCATTAAGAATCAAACCAAACTCATATAAGCAAATATTGAAGCAATAATAATTGAATTTAGAATAAAACAAATAATGTAAATAAACTCACATAATCAAATAATAATAATAATAATAATAATCGTCAATTTATTCAAATAATGACATAACTATATCAAGATACCTAAGATACCTAATGCACAGTTAACTACAAGTGATATTCTTGTTACGATGATCAAACATGGATAATAGAACACAGTGTGTATTTTATCTACTTTGCTCAGCTAATGTAAACATATATATATATATATATTAAGAAAAAGATTATTTGACATTTATTAACTATATATCATTTGACAACCTTTCACAGAGTAAAATGATCCTAGCCAAAAATAACCTTTACAACTTTTTAAAAAGAAAAAAAGAGAATGAAAGATACTGTGAAAACGGGTGTAAACAGATTTTTAGTGGGAAAGTACCATTGTCCCTCTTTTATTACAACTCAATTTAAAAATAACAGCAATATAAAGAATTCTTAAGATTTTCATTACATATTCAAACTAATTATGTTAATATAAGATTATAGCCACGAAAACGGATAATTCAGTCTGGTCCGGTTAGATCAATCACGGGTTGACTATTTAGTGAATTAATCTAATTTAGCTCATTTATTAGTGAGCCAAAAAAATGTGAACCCAGCTCAGCCCACTACGGGTTGGTGGGTTAAACGAGTTGACTCACTGGTTCATTTAATAACAAAAATACAATTTTTTTTTCAATCTAAAAAAAAACTAAATTATAATTTTGATTAAAATCTAAATAAACTTCAATAGAATCCAAATGCAATCCAAAAGGAGGTTAAACTCCAACTACAAACCAAAATCACAAAAATATCAATGTCTTGGCTAAAAAACAACCTAACTGAATCCAATTGCAAAGTTCAACGTAATAAAAAACACTTGTATAACTTTTTATTTGCGGGTTGACTCACCAACCCGGTTCACCCAGTGAGTCGGGTTCTAAATAGGTCGGGTCAAAAATTAACTTGTATTCAAATTTATAAAAAAAATTCAACCCAACCCGATCCGAACCTATAATGGACCGGATTGATTCACGAATTTCAACCCATTTTGACAGCTCTTCCAAAGTAAGCATACAATTAAACATAACAAATATTCATCAAAGTCACAAACAAAATAGAAATAATTAATTGAATAACCTTTATCTATGATGATACTTGTTTTGTTTTAACTCATAAATCGAGGACAGGATAAGTTTCTTCGTGGCAAGGAGAAACATTTTACTATTTGGGTTTTGCTAACCAATGTCCTAAAGACACTGGTTAAGGATAATTAATAGGCTTTGAAATGTACAAAAGTTCATAGTTAATTGTGATATTAAATGAAAAAAGACAAGAATACCCATAAGTATTGTATAGTTGTTATAATATTTTATTTAATGTTTATCGATAAAAATTAAAAAATAATTGAATAACAAAATAACTATATTTTAATGTTATTGAAAATTAAAATATAATTAAACATAAAAAAGTTTAAATTAACAGAAAACCAACAAAAAAATAGTATTAAACATCTAAAAGATTTACAACAAAGTAATAATTAAAGTATCAATTTGGGATTTAATTGAGTTTCCAAAATACTTATTTTTTTTGCTTTCAGATTTTAAAAGATATTTTTGTATTTATAAATTAGGTATATGCATTTATATTATTTTAATTAATAAAATTAATTATTATAACTTTTAATGTAAAAATATAAATCCAACACATAAGTTATTCTTTAACGGTAACTTAAGGTACTTATTAGCATTCTCCTTATTATTTTAAGGTATGGTGGTTGTAATTTCATATTATTGTGGTAAATTGTGCCAATCCTCGTAATAACAATTAATCTATACAATTCAACTTGCATTAACCGCAACACTTTAATTAATTTTTGATGTTATCATCTTCAAGTAAATTGAAAAATATTACATGATATAGATTTAATTACACTAAACATTTGCTTAAGTTCGTATTTTTATCTTGAGAGTTTGATGCAGATTTAATTGGGATGCGGACTTATAAAAGTTTAAAAGTCATCATAGTATGAAATATTATGAGTGTTAACAATTTTTAGAAATTGTAAAAATATGAAAGATATAGGATATATGATCGATATAAGAGATATGTCATAAGAAGAACTTGTTATTTTTTTTTATTTATATATTTTCTTTATATATATATATATATATATATATATATATATATAACCAAATGTAACAAAATATAAAGTTAAATGATTTTATATAATTTTTTCTGGAAATAAAGTCATAAAATTATTGATCCGAGAATTTTCCCTTTCTAAATGCAGATTTAAACGGGTTGCGAACTTACGCGAATGTTTACCGTAATGCAAATTATATACACACTCAATAAATAAGTAAACATATAACATTCTTTAGCTAATTTACTTTTATATCATCTCATATTATATTCATGCAAATATGGTTTTGGGTCTATCTTTGCTAAAATTTAGAATTCTTCAGTAAACAAGCATCATATGAAAATGAATGCAACCAAATGTCATTCATTTTAAATAATTATATTTTCTTAATGTTGATACACTAATTTAATATGCTATTATGTTTCTTATTGACTTAGGCAAATTAGGTTGTAGTAACATTCTCGAAGAAATTCCTACATCATTTCTTTCGATGGAAACAATACTTTGAATTATTATTATTATTATTATTATTATTATTATTTTATATAATTACATTCTATTTTAAGAAAAAGACATATATTTGTAAAGTTCATTTACACATAATATTTTATTTATAAGATAAATATTTCATAGCATGAATTATAATTAAGATTAGAGGTTTCATAGAATTTCTTCTTTATTGTATTAATGTGTCTATTTTAAAGTGTAAGTGGAAATTAAATTAGGTAAATTTTTATTTTTTTATAAAGTGGAACCTTTAATTTTAATAAACAATTAAATGTAAAATTAAATACAATAAAAATTAAACAAATTTATTGAGATATTTTTTTATGTTGTCTCTCATTATCTTTTGGATTTTTCACATATTCTTACACTCACACATTTTTTTTCTAAAAAAAAATAGGAAATTAAATACAAACTCATTCTTTATATTCTTATTTCTCATATGTTATGTTTCATTATTGAAGATAAGATGATAACTCTCTTTTGTCTCACTTGACATTGAGAGTAAAATATTAATGTAATAAATAGTATTTTTCATCTCTTGAGTTTTTTGTATATTTATTATTTTATTAATAGATAAGAAAAATTTATGTAGTATATATTTTTTCATGATATATTTTAAGTGTGACTTGATTATCATTAATTTTTCTTTTTATAATTACATTTCTCAAAATTTTTATTAGATTTTGAAAAATTATTTTTGTTCTTAAATTTTTTTTCAAATAGATATATAGATAAATAAGATATAAATAAGAAAAGAATGGATTCATTCTTTACAAATGATAAAGAGAAAATATTTGTGAAAATGAAAACAAGACATATTATATTTTTTCACATATTTTGAAACATGATACTAAGAATTTCATTGTTGACTTAGAAATTTTTTTTTAAGATTCATTGTATTACATGTACGGTGTGAGTGATGATTACATGTGCAGTACAAATGATTACATGTGCAGTACAAGCGAGGAGTTTTATATTAACTCATTGGTAAATAAATATATAAATATTGAACTTATTATTTTGACCTCTTCAAAACTTATAGTTAATATCCGTCACGGACCGAACATATTTTGCATTATAGAGTTCAAAGAATTTAAATGAAATATTTAATTCATAATATATATACTTTTGAGAATAATAAAACACATTAAACAAAGTTAAGTTTATATTTGAAACTGAGTTAGAAGCTCCCCAAAATATAGTCTAACACCTTCAGATTAACTATTAACCATTTCAACATTATTCTAAATATATTATCGAATCTGGCAGTTATATCATATATAAGAACGTTCATATTGTCAAATCATTCTCACTAAATTGTAATATAATAAGTAACGGTTCAGCAAAATTTTAGTTAGGATAAGATGATTAAACTAAAGTTTATGGTTTGGTATACATAGGGAAATTTTGAACTTTGACCATTGGAAACTTTTATCGGTGGGATTGAATATTACATCTATTTAATTTATATATTTATCTATGTGTAATATTTCAACGATTGAATATCTGCTTACGAAGCGTAGCAAGGCACCCTTAATTAAACTATTTTATCTACTATGAATGTGTTTGATAGTTTCATTTATAAATTAATATTCGTAATTACTATGTTACTTGTGAAAAGTTGGGTAACAACCCATATTCCACATTCAAAAAGCAATACTTAGCACTTGTTGTTTCTGCGTTGTATGCATTGACCGTGTGAAAAAAGTATTAATTGGAAAACAGCTAGGTAAATGGTTTCTCCATTCACACACAAACTAAAACTCTAGAACTAAGACTCGATAATAATAATGATAACTTAAGAATAATAATAATTTACGTTAGACATAAAATATATTTCTAAGATGGCAAAAGGACGTTTGATATAAAGTCTTCACTTTAACATCTACAATTGGCTTTATCTACGACTCGTCGTTGAACGTATTCATTAAATACCTTTTTTTTTTCCTTATCACACTAAAGACAGAATTGCATTATCGTGTTGTTGTTGACCGTGATATATATAGGAAAGCCAGATATTTCTGTCACTTCCCTGTTGAGTGGTATGAAAAAGGCTTTCAGCTTTCTCACATATATATATAGTTTAGGTTTGAGGTAAAACGTAATTTGTACGTCGTTTCTTCTCTTGATCAAATCTTTTCAAAATAGAAATTTCAAACTTTAAAAACTCAAAATATTTCAAATGAAATGTGATACTAATTATGTTATGATAATGTATTATTAATGTTTTCAAACCTACTAAAATCAAAGCGGGTCTAAGTTTTAGGTTGAACAATTAATAAAGTTTATCAATAAAATAGAAGACTTATAAATTTAATGTGAATTAGAAGAGATATTAGTATTTTTGTAAGAAGTAGATTTCAAGCTTAACTTATCTTCATTTTTTTATATATATATATATATATATATATATATATATATATAAATTATGTAATTAAACATTGATGATGATCTGATAATAGGTGATAATGACAACATGGGTCCAACAAAAAAACAAATTATTTTATTAAGATAGGTTTTTGATAACTTTAATGTCTTTAGGGGTGGCAAAATGGGTCGGTCCGTTTTGTCCCGGCCCGCTTGTGGTCCGCCAAAAATGGGTTGGGTCGGGCTGATTCGCTACCAATAAACAGGCTGAATATTGTAACCCGTCCCATTTTGGGGCGGGTTAGCTTGTCTCTTTTTTTTTTTAATTTTTCTTTTTAATTTTTTTTAATTGTTTTTATTTTTTTTTATCTTTTTTAATTTTTTTTTATAAATCTATTATATATATATATATATTTATATAATATAAAAATTATTATTTTTTAATTATTTTTAATTTTAAACATAAAAATATTAAAAAAATAAAAAAAACGGGTTGACGGGTCAGGACGGGCTGGCCCATTTTGGCCCGCTAAATTGGCGGACTAAGTAGGCCGAGTTATAGCAGATTGGTAGGTTGAAAATTTCAACCCGGCCCGCCCTTTTCTTGACGGGTTGGCGGGCCGGTCCAGCCCATTTTAATATCTCTAATGTCCGATAGTAATTCAATAGAAATGACATGATATTTCCAACAAATAATAAATCTTGTTAAAATATATTTCAAATGACTCTGACATCTAATATTGATCCAATAACATTATACATCCAACAAACGATAAATATTGTCAAGGTTTTAAATGACTTTAGTGCCATTTTAATAAGTGAACTTTAAATCTAATTCAACCTTATAAAATCAACTTATAAAATATGGTTTACATCTAATTACATAATATAATTTTACTTCATTTTTAATTATTGTGAGATTTTCAACCATCTTATATGAATTTTAATCAAATTTCATTGTTGATAAATCTGCCGGTAAACGTTTAGGAATACCCGACAAAATTACTCAAAAAAAAAAATGATTTGGATGATAAGGTGAAAGCTTGACGAAAATCCAGAAGCAGGAGTTTTGCGCGTATTATGTTGGAAAGTCAACATTCTCTGCGTCTTAGTCAGTTTGTGTTTAAACTAATGATTCTTTGTAAAGCAAACAACCATTTTTATGTGTGAAATATTGTCCGAAACATTATAAAAGATTTGAAGAGGTTGTTGAAGTGGGAAGAAGAGAAGAGAGTATGATGAAAGACGAAGCACGCACTTGGGGTTGTAGTTATTGGAAGTGAAGATATGATGAAATTAAGAAGTTAAGAAGAAAAAAGCGAAAGACACACTAATGGTAGTGTTGGTAATGTGGATAGAACTTGAAATCATTAGATTTAGATTTGTTTTTCGACTTTTTGTGAAAAGGACAAGCACTAATGACCCCTTCAAAGAGGCGGCGTAAAAGCGCGTTAGAAACGGTCAAGATGCATTTCAACTATAATTTTCAGTTTCTTCCAATTAATTTTCTTATATATGTTTTACAACACTAGTGGAATTGTTATTAAAAATAGTATGTTGTTAATTAGTGTTTTTTTCTCAAAGATTTCTTTAGTTATACATATAAATTGGAACACACATTGAATTAATGACAAATATTTAAAATATTAAATATAACTGAATATATTCATTAAAGATTAAATATAGTCTTCGTATTATTACGTACCGATCAAACATTACATGAAAACACTTACTCTTACACATACGTATAACTATTTTAATAAAGTGAGACAAAAATAAAACTACAATCGGTAGATTATCTCCGTTCTCTCTATCATCATTCTTAGAAGAAAAAAAACATTTGGAATAATAACTCATCTTTCGAGTATAGGGGCCAAGCATTTATCCCCAACATTTAAATGGTTTTTAAGTCTTCTTGTTTGATGTTCTCCTTCTCTAGCTATTTGGTTCTTTCTCCTGTTCAATCCCTTTTCTCTTCTTCTGCTCGGTTGATCGGACGATCGGGTACCTATCTAAAAGACTCCGATGTTGAAGTCAGTTTAAGTCTAATCGGGATGTAGCAATAAATGATGTAATAAATGCGAGTTAAAAGTCCTTATCAACTTACCTTGATCCTCTATTTATAGTTTTTTGTATGGGCCAGTTATTAGGGTTGTGGTCCTTGGACTAGTCCTTCATTCAGCTCCAAAAAAGGGATTAGGTTAGGTTGTAATTTTTAACCTGTTAGTCCGTTTTGGTACGCTAGTCCCTTAAATTGACGGGTCAATCTGTCCTTATTTTGCTGACTTGTTTTATTTATTTTTAATTAAAAATTAACATAAAATTAATTTAAAATATCAAATTTTTTATATTATATTTTTGTAAAAATATAAATATACAATACTATTATAATTTAAATCATTAATACTTACAAATTAAGTTCTAAATAGAATAATTTATCATGTAAATGTAATAATTAATTTAATTTATTAAATTAAAAATATTAATTAATTAATTAATTCAAAACTTAGAAAATATTTATATAATTAAATATATTTTAAATATTTATTTCTAAGTATATATACAAATAAATTTTAAAATTGAATATTTGATAAAAAGATATAAAAAAAAAAGTGGTCAACCTCTTGCCTCCTCTCATCCTGTTACAATAGGGATTACATTTTCTAGTCCCTTTCTTGTGACAAGTTAACTCGATCTAATCTTTTTTACCATATTAAGAATAAATTGGGTTAAATAGATGGGACTGATTATTTTGCCACGCATACTTATTTGGATGGAAGAAAAATAAAATTCAAATTAAGTTATTGTTGCACATTGAAATTTAGATGTAGCACTGGTTAGTCCAAACGTTTTATACTGTTAACCAATTGAAAGCTACTATTAACATGACATTTAAGTTAGTTATTATAAAATTCAATAAATATAACAATTTAGAATTACGTAATAATATAAAACATCTAACACTGTTAAAATATATCTTAAAGAAAATATTTTTCGCTTGTAATAAAAGGTTACCAATGTTGAGAAAATAGAAATCTTAAATATGTCAATTATGTTCTCTTCCCTTTCAAAATATTACATTGAATACAAAATTAGAATAAACATATAAAAGATTTGTACCTTCATTTTTAAATGCATAAAAGAATAAGCTACTAAATTAGATATTCTAAAAATAAGTTAATATATGTCAACAAATCATATATGAGTTCTGAACTTACAAACACTTCTTTTTAAAATGACTAATTTTTAAAATAATGGTTTATATTTTCTTAAAAAGACATTCATGTATAACTTTTTTTTCCGAAGGCGTATAAATAGATGTAAGTGATGCACACAACTATAGAATGCAGTCTAAGAAATAGAAACCGACGCACATTATTATTTTCATATTTGTAATTACTTGTAATTGCTAGTATATACAGATAACTTTAGAACAGTATTGTTGATAATTTTTTTCATTAAAATTGTTATTTTATCTCGACAATTATAAATAACTTTAGTCATGAATAAAAAAATAAAAGAAATTGCACGTCTAACTTTAGTCATGAATAAAAAAATAAAAGAAATTGTACGTCTAAATTGGTTAATCTGGTATGTATTATCAGTTATGAGAATCTATATCGAATTATCCAATCAAATATGTAAATTTACATATTGAATTAATTTGAAATGTAAAATTATGTACCAGATATCGATAATTCGATATACATTCTTATAGGATTGCATTCTAAATCGACCAATTCGTGAAGACGGTGATGGGTGAAGAAGATGATGGAGATTGTGAAGGTGGAGAGGAACACCGTCTGAATAAAGAGGTAAGAAACTTAAGATTTTTAATATATTTTTATTCAAGGTAAGATAAAGATGAAATATTTTATGGGAATGCAAGAAGAAAAAAGGGGTGCAAGAAGAAATGCTCAACACTCTAATGTATATAATTTCATATTGGCTATCTTAAGGCCCATTGTGTTTCGTATCTATTTGCGAGTCCCTATAGAGTTATTAAGTCAGAGCCCAATTGACAGAAGTGTCAATAAAAACGCGGTCCAATAAATTGTGAAAATGTTAATGGGTCTATTATCGGACTATTTGATTAATGGGTGAATATTAAAAAAAAAAATAATTAAATTTAAATTTGTTATCATAATGAATACTATATATTAAATAAAATATAAAACTTAATATAAGGTGATTTCATAGTTGAAATTTCTTAATGGTTCCATCCACTTACCATTACTTTATTATGGTTCATTTCAGAAAAAAAAAACTGTGGTGGATAACTAAAAAATAGATAGTGGAGGCTAAATAATAATAATAATAAATGGATGAAGAAGACATAGTAAAACAGAAACAGTTTACTAATTTCTAATTTGATTTCTGACAAAATGTTGCATTGGATTCTGTTTCCATTTCCTTTGTTTTGCTCATTTGTTTCGTCTTCTTGTTTGATGTCTGTGGCAATGCATATGCGATATTCTTTATTCCTTCCCATCAATTATGTATCATTTGAACCTTCACCACATTATGGGCCCTTATTCCTCTTTCTGCCATCTGTTACATTAATTTGTATAAATATATTCACTGTTTTTTCACTCTTCAACTTCATCTACCTTTTATTCTCAATAATTCACATCTAAAGTTACACTGTTCTGATCGTAACTATTTTCAAAACATATTTCAAAAGCAATAAGTTTGATTCCTTTGCATCTAAAACCTTCAATAACATGATTTTTGAGATGCTCCATACTGTTACATATCTCATGCCAAAAATAACAACACCGAATTATAATATATAAATGTGACATCTTAGTCTTATTAAGTCATTAATAGTTAGATGTAAATTTTACTATCTTTGTATGGTAACAGTCATAAGAGTTGATGTTAGTCGAGACTTAAATTTATCATATCACCTGTTATCATGTTTACATGTCAATTGTTATCTGATTTTTATTAAATTTCATGTTCGATTCTTTGATATAAAGAGATATGTTAAAATTTTTATACCTATTGATTCGTCTTAATCACCAACACTTGAAAGAAAATATATCATATGAAAGAGATTCACTTTTGAAAAAATATTTTTGAAAATAATGCAAGTGTAAATTTAAGCATCACATTAAATAATAATGATAAAGTTAAACATCATATAAGAAATGATGTCAGTTTCTTATGAGTTAAACTCGTGTTACATATATAACTTCTCCTTGATAAAAATTCCTATAAAAAAGATAAAAAAATCTGTAATCAAATTATAATACATGACTTAAAAATCTTAATAAATTAGTTTACTAAGTGTTAAGCATAATATGGTTAATTTTCACTATTTTAATACATATTGCAAAGAACAATAATTTAATAGGTCAAACATACTATTTAGTATTTAGTTGGTGATAATCACAACAAAGATGTTGTTATCTGCTATAATGTACAGTGGAGGCTGATGGTGCAAACGGGATTCAATAAGTTCTTTTAATTTCTTACATACAGAAATGTTTAAAAATAGGATTTGAATGCTCTCAAAATTTAGTTTTACTCAAAAGGGAAGTAAACGAAAGTGATTATTTTTATATTTAATTTAGCTGTTGAATTTTTTAATATTTTTTATGTGTTTAATTATAATGGTCAAAATTTAAGATAGATTTACTATTCAAATGTCGATTATATTATTACTTTTAATTTAAATTATAATCAATTAACCTATGTATAGGTTAATTGTAATGTAAAATCGAAAAAAAAGAAGAAGAAATTTGATGACTTTTTTGTTAAAATGAAAAAGCATTACAATTATTGGTTACTTTAAAATCTTAAAAGTAGAGCATAAACAAGAATGACAGACAATGAACTACATTATCATGTAGGTAAGTAATTTTACTATTTTATATTTTCTTTTCTGAAATAAAATTATTTAAAAAAATATTTTAATAAAATCATTCTTACTTTTAAATTTTAGATTATACTTATTTACGATTTAAGTTGATAATTCGACCTTTTGAATGTTCTTCGAAGTGAAACAAACTTCTACTCTCAATTTCATTTTTTAAAATTATTTAAAATATAAAACTGAAATTCAATTTTGTAATCATTGGGAGAAACTTGTACAACAAGATTTGACTCATTTTATAAAAACTTATCTATGAGATATTGAGTTGTGAGAGAGATTAGTTTTGTCCAATGAACCAAAACACTTAAAGTCTTATTTTTAAAATATACATGATTCTATCTTGGTATTGGCTAAAGATTGCAGCAGAATAGTCTTTTGGTACAATGATCTTTCTCAATCAAATCACCATATTCCTCAATAAAACTTGATATCCCTCTGTTGATGGAAAGACAGAGAGGCTATGTTTCTAATTTGGCATCATAGCGACCATGACCATCCTTCGGATGTAAACGTGTATCAATATCTTGTTTGTTATCAATAGAAGACAAACAAGCATTGCATCATATTATCAATGTCTTTTGTGTTCTAAAATATACATGTTTCCATCTTGGTATTGATCGAAGATTGTAGCGGAATAGTCTTTTGGTGCAATGATCTTCCTCAGCCAAATCACCATATTCCTCAATAGGACTGGATATTCATCTACTGATGAGAAGACAAAGAGACTGTGTTTCTAATTTGACATCTTGGGGACCATGACCATCCTCCTAATCTTAAACATGTAGGATTCCCATTAATCCCTAACGAACCAAATATGGTTTCCCCTCCATATCAATTTTTACCATTAGTATTCTAAAAATCCATTAAAATTATATCACTTTTATCGAGTCCAACTAGACGTAAATAACTAATATAAATGTTATAAATAATATGTATAACCCACATTAGTTAGAAATAAAATTTCTAACAAAACCTCATTGACTTCCATGAAAACAACCTATACTCATGTATGCATAAAAAAATACTATGTTTGCATTTGCAATCTAATATGTTGGCTAAAAAAAACGACCAACCCAACCCAACCCAAATACAAAAAAATTGTGTGACCTTTTATTTGAAGGTGGGTTGGTGAGTCAACCTAACTCACTACGAGTTCAACCTGGGTGAGCTGAGTTTTTGGTGAGTCGGGTTATAAATTAATCCGTATTAAAATTTGTAAAAAAATTCAACCCAACTTGACTCCAACTTGTGGTGGGCCGGGTTAACCCACAAATTCTGACCTATTTTGATAGCTCTACCCATGACATAGACTTTAGTTCCAAACATTTTTGAAAAGGATAATGATATTTTGACTAATTTTTTTTGACTCACTTTTAATCCACCACTTCAGTCACCTTTCAATTATCTAATTTTATTTTTTTTAGTGGTATAATATGATGATCTAAGAATAATTAAAGTGATAAATTAAAAGTAGATTAAAATATCATTATTCTTTTAAAAAACAAGAAAGAGTATGAATCTAATGAAGTGTAATAAAAAAGATTATGTATATTTTAGAATAAAGAAGAATAAAAGCTATCTTAAATTTTCCTTTTTTTGTGAAATATATTATATATATTTAAAATACGAATGAAGTGAAATTAGGGATAGAGGCAGGTACATCTGATTTACCTGGATGAAATGGTACAGCAAGTCAGCCAAAAAAAACGATGGGAAGGCGACACATAACAGGTTTTGCAAGTAGCTGTCAAGACCACACCATTCTTTGAGGTTAAATCAGACATTCAGACGTGTACATGTCTGCTTCTTAATATCACCCCACAAACCTTCTTTTTTTTCCATATATTATTCTAAATTTGTTCACAAAATGTCAATAGCAACTGGAGCCATAAGTAACTTGCGTTAAAACAACACACTTGAGACTGAATAATCAGTACAATATCATGTGGGAAGAAAACCAGCACTTTCTGTAACATCTCATTATTAAACAATCAACACACTACTTTTACCACTTCATACATGTCTTCACGTGATAAGATGGGAAAAAGTTTGTCAGCATAATTAGCATATTTAATTTGGTGAATCTAAACGTTTATATTTATTATACTGTACTAATAAGCCTCACATAAAACTTCAGTCACTATTATAAGTCTATGTGCCATTAACTTTGCAGACTTAAACTATAGAGTGAAATTTGATTTGTCCCCACCTTACGGCACCCTGTTCTTTGTTTATAATAAACAATAATGGGTTGGAGAAATCTTATAGAATCGTCTCATAGCGTTAGGCAGGGCCAACAAAACAGGACCTACCATCTACTTTTACATGGTGTTGATTAGGTGACTTTTAGGTGCTAAAAAGTTTTATCCAAACTTGAAATTCTGAAGAGAACATGGGTTTGAATCCTCAACTTAACACTAAAAGGGTGTGGATATTTGGATGTTTTAATCAGCATGAGCGGGAGAAAAGACCAATAACTTTTGTTTTCTGACAAAACAGCTTAAAAAGGCATACAAGACAAAAGAATTAAGTCAAAGTGGAAGGAAGGAAAAGACTTTGGCTGTGTTGTGTATATGTATGCAATGCATTAACAGTTGTGTTTGTAGGGTAGAATTGATTATGGGGAGAAGAGATAAGAGTGTAGGAACAGGGAAGTAAAGAAGGACCAGTACAACCACAACTGCCAGGTTCAGGGGTTCCTTGGAGTAGCATTAAAGACACTGTTCCAGATCTTCCCTCACACATCACCACCACCACCACCATCACCCAAATCACAATTCTTCACAAAATGATGCAATAAAATGGAAGCAAACAACTTTTATAAGAGGAAAGATGCATTCATGTCTTCATGACTTTTAGCTGGGAGAAGGAAAACAAATGGCTTCTGCTTCTGCTTCTGACCATTTTTCTATGATCTTCATCATCACCCTTTTGCTGCTTCTGTCATCGCACATTTTTACTGTGGCGGATTCTCTGTTCAATGCAGTTGGAAGCTTCCAACTTCATGGCCTACCTTTCATTGAAGGGAATGATGAAAAGCAGATTAAGAAAATCTCAGGACTTGATGAGAATGAAAAGAAGCAAGCTTTCATAGTGGACAAGTTTAGATCCTTGCTTGGACTAAAGAGTTTTCACACCAAAGTACCTTCCAATGGTGATTTCGGGTTTCTCTCTCCCTCACCTTCTCCATCACCACTCATTGAAGAAGCTCAGGCTTCAACCCCTTCTCCTTCTCCTTCTCCTTCCCCTTCTCCACTGCCACACGTGCACTCTCATTTTCATCATCCACGGCATCGCAAGAATCCACCGCTTCACCAAACTCATCATGAAGATAGAGGCAGGGCCAAAAGAATACTAATAGCTGTTCTTGTATCTGCTGGTGTTGCTACATTGATTGGTGCTTGTGGATTATTCTTGCTGTGGAGGAAATTCTGGAGTCACAAAAAGAAACCCAAAAGGACAATGCCACTGTGTAGCAAGAGCAAGGGAAGTGGAGGTACCTATCAGAGTTCATCAAGCAAGGTGAGTTTAGACTCTGGACTAGATCTGTTTTATCTTAATGCTTTAGGCGAGGATGTTGAGGAACACGGTTGCACCTTGAAAAAGACTTGCAAGGATGGTGTAGAGTATGGTAATGTTAGCGGTTCTTCCACCAAGGAAATTGCATCTGTTCATGAAGATGCAGACTCAGAAAAAGGTGAAGCTGAATCTGATGGGGATAAGATTATCCCTGAAGATTCTCATTCTTCAGACGATGAAAGTTTTCATTCCTTTGTTGATTCTCATTCCAATAATAGACTTTCCAATGCTTCAGCTTCTAATCTTAGTGACACAAACTCTCTGTCACGTCAAAATTCAACTTCATTACTGAACCAATTTCTTAGCTCTCCACCACACAACTCAATCCCAAATACACAATCTCACCAACCATCAAGTGGTACAAAACATGAGAAGCAAGAGATTGAGACCACTCACCAATGTTCAAAAACATTTACTTCACCTCCTCCTCCACCTCCACCACCACCTCCTCCTCCTCCACCATTGCAAATGCCATTGTTTTCTTTGCATTCTCTCACTTCTTCCTCCAGAGTCTCCTCCCATTCCCCACTTTCTTTAACATCTAATAATCTATCATCTCCGGTAAATTCAGACACTTTTTCTGGTTCAAATCAAAGTCCAGAAAAGGAGTTACCTTCCACACCTGAACCTTACCCTACACATTCTCCTACCAACATCCCCCCACCACCATGCCCACCTCCATTTCTCAAAGGCAATAGTTACAATACCAAAACCCCACCTCCTCCACCATCTCAACTCCCACAATTTACCCCACTTGGTAAAGATGGTGCACCATTGCCAAAACTAAAACCACTTCACTGGGACAAAGTAAGAGCCGCACCAAATCGCACAATGGTTTGGGATAAACTGCGATCAAGCTCATTCGAGTAAGTCCAACTTAATCACTCATACATAGCCCAGCATCAATGTTTTTTATTTTCATTTGTTTTTAAAGTTTAAGCACATTATGGATTTTGATTCAGGTTGGATGAGGAAATGATCGAGTCTCTTTTTGGTTACAACTTGCAAAATTCAATTAAGAACGACGAAACAAAGAGTAAAACCCCATCCCCAGGCAAGCACGTACTTGAGCCAAAACGCCTGCAGAACATAACTATACTCTCAAAAGCTCTGAATGCGACAGCTGAGCATGTCTGCGAGGCCTTAATGCAAGGTAAAGTATAACTTCTCAATTATGAAATATGCCGAAGAAAAAGTGAAAAAGGTGAAAAAATCGTTGTTTAAAAATGTTCCTAACTCCAAAGCGCATGTTACCGTAAGTATACTTATGGTGGAAATATTAATATAAAGCATCTCTTACTCAAGTGACAACGTTAACAATGATCAATTTTGTTAGTAAATTCTCACACCGACTTTTATTTTCATAACATCAGAGTATTCATGTGCATTTATTCCATATGCTGGAGAAAATTGATGGTGATATTAATATTGTCGAAGGTCTTATTGTTTTCTTGAAAATCAGGGAAGGGGTTGTCTTTACCCCAACTAGAGGCACTAGTGAAGATGGTACCCACCAAGGAAGAAGAATCCAAGCTCTTCAATTATAAAGGTGACATCAATGAATTGGGGTCCGCCGAAAGGTTCGTGAGAGCAATGCTTGATGTGCCTTATGCCTTTCAAAGAGTAGAAGGTATGCTTTTCAGAGAGACATTTGACGATGAAGTAGTTCACCTCAGGAACTCATTTTCAATGCTTGAGGTACCACCCATCAAAGACAAAACTTACATTTCGATCTGTACATTTTTCTAGTACTTATTTTCGAACAAAATTAGAATTTTGAGTAGGTGCACCAAATAAAGGTTGCATTAAATGTTAACATAAAACGCTAACTTTGATCTGACAGCATTGTTTGTTGGTTTTGTTAACTGAAGTTTTTTCATCCCTTTGAAAGCAAGCGAAAGCTTTATGAATTCTTTCATTTTCCCATTTCTATAGGAAGCATGCAAGGAACTTCGATCAAGCAGGTTGTTCTTGAAGCTACTAGAAGCAGTGCTCAAAACGGGTAACCGTATGAACGTTGGAACAATCAGAGGAGGTGCTAGAGCATTTAAACTAGATGCTCTTCTCAAGCTTGCAGATGTTAAGGGAACTGATGGAAAAACCACGTTGCTCCATTTTGTTGTTCAGGAGATTGTTCGTTCGGAAGGAGTAAGAGTTTCAGATAGCATTATGGGAAAAATCAGCCAGAGAAGTAAGAACAGAACTGAGGAAGAGAAGGAAGAAGATTACAAAAGAATGGGACTAGAACTTGTTTCTGGTCTCAGCACTGAGTTATACAACGTGAAGAAAACTGCTACAATAGATTTGGATGTTCTTGCAAGTTCTGTGTCGAATCTATCAGAAGGTATGAAAAAGCTGCAACATCTAGTGGAAAAGGAACTGCATAAAGATGAGAGAAGCATGAACTTTGTGCAGTGTATGAAGTCATTTCTGAACTATGCTGATGCAAACTTGAAAGAGTTACGAGGAGATGAAAATAAAGTATTGGTACGTGTGAAAGAAATCACGGAATATTTTCATGGGGATGTGAGCAAAGAAGATGCAAATCCTTTGAGGATATTTGTGATTGTGAGAGATTTTCTGGGGATGTTAGATAATGTGTGTAAAGAACTTAGAAAGTCTAAAGCTCCACGTAGTCCAAATCCTCTTGCTATGCTCCCTTTAGATAGATCATAGATTAGAATTAAACACTGTCTCGTGTGTTCATAGGAAATGAAAATTTTAAACAGAGTGTAACTTTATTTTTGTTTTTATGCAGTTTTGGAGTATTTGGAATTTGTATTCACTGACTTTCCTAATCATATGAAACTTCGATTGATTAACACTTTTCGTCTGTTCTTAAGAAATGAACAGAGAACTAAATTTATAATAAAGTGTTGTCCCAACGTGTTTTATTTTCAACACTATGAATCATGATCATGATGTATGCTCTTTTATCAAGGGAAGACATTAACAAATTAAACAAATGAACAAGAACGATGAGTTTGCTTTTTACGATGATGTTTGAATATTCTTTTACATGCATTTCTTTGAATCAATTATGTAATAGTAGAACAAACATACACATTTAAATGTATATTGTAGACCTTTTAGTCTCAACCAAACTTCTTTGCAGGCACGACACAGATCTTGAACCTTCTGGTTACAATCCAAATTCGTTCTGAATTTAACTGAGAATAACTTATTTAATAGACATGAGTATTATTCAATTTTTTTAAACGAAAACAAAGATGAGTATATAATAATTTCTCCTACACCCTTTCTCAATCCACTGCATTTCCTTTTCTGATTTTTCAAAAATTGTGGGTCCTTCACCATGTACTTAGCAATATGTTTGATTAAATTTTGTATTGTTAGGGTTGTAATGAGTATGCATGTTGTGTTTGAATTCATTATGTTGTATTCTAGTGCATATTGGAAAGGAAATATGAAATGATAGCAAAAAGTAACGATAAATGCATTAAAGGGGTACACTAAATCTCTGGTGTCGGATTCGGTATGTAAAATGATTTGCTAATAAATCCACTTGCTTGGGAGAGAATGGTTCTTGTTCATAAAGAATAATTGTGCTAAAATCATTCTTATTGAAACAAACAAGTTCCACAAAAGTTGGGACCAATCAGTGAGAACAAAAACCAAAAAATGACCAAATATATGCTTCTTAAGAGGATGTTCAATCAAACACCACAGAAAATAAGCATAATTTATTAAATGCTTTAAACTGTATTTTCTCTCTCTTGTTATTCTAAATTATGTTTAATCTCTTTTACTTCTGAAATAAATATTTGTAATTATCTTATGTTTTTAATAAAAGGTAAAATTATGTTTTTTGTCTCCATTTTCGTAGCAAAATATCGATTTTATCCCTTTATTTTTATTTATCTCAATTTGGTTCCTACCTGAGAAATTTGATGCAATCTAAGTATTTTTCATTAGTGGTGTAGTAACAATGTTAAAGAAGTTTCACGTGTCAGTGCGTGATTTTTTTTTTAAATTATTTATTTATTTTTTAAAAAAATTAAAAATTTGCAATATGTCAAGTTGACGTGTCATGTGACAGTGACAAAGTGACAATGTGATGATTCAAATGCAATGTCATGCATTACTATTATGTCAAATGTTATTTTCTCATTCTCAATTTGATCCCTTTATTTCTATTTTTGTTTCAATTTAGTTCCATTTTTTGTAAAAATTGAGTAATTTTGTCACTCTGCAATTAAAATCAAATTTAATTTTTATGGTACACGAATATTTTTATCAAAATTGATATTTCTAGTAAATATTTTTAACAAGATTAAGTTTATTTAATTTATAGTTTACATTAAAATTTATTTAAAATTGTTTTAAAATTGTTAATAGAAAACAATGCTTATAGAAAAAAAAATGAAATAATTATATTGATATTTTATTAAATCATACTTTAATATTGTTTTTTAATTTGAATTTATATTTCAAATAATTGTATATTTTAAAAATGTGTAAAGTTCAATCATTTCAATATAAATATTTGAGTTGATGTAAAAATAACAATTATATAAATTTAAATATAAAATTTTAAAATAATTTTAACTGGTTTATATAATTGAAAACAATTTTAAATAAAGTTGAATGTTCAATTCAAATAAAAATAAACTTAATTTTGTTAAAAATATATAATAAAAATATCAATTTGAATCAAAATATCAAATTTAATAAAATTATTGGTATAACATTTATATAAAAATTATTTTTTGTTTCAGTTTTGAGAAGAACAAAATTGCACAATTTTTCAAAGTTTTGAATTAAATTGACACAAAATAAAAATATAGGGACCAAATTGAAATGAGAAAAATGACACATGACGTAACAATGATATGTGACATTGTTACATGGCATGATATTAACTTGAAACGTGACAAACTTTTAATTTAAAAAAAATAAAAAAAATAAAAAGTTCAAGAACTGACATGTGACACATATTTAACATTGTTACTGATACACTAACGAAAAGGTAGGTCTTTGATTGTATTAAATTCTCCAAAATATAGATCAAATTGATATAAATAAAAATAAAATGACTAAATGGATATTTTACTAAGAAAATGTAGACTAAAAACATAATTTAATGTTAATAAAATAATACATATATCTTCTAAATTATTTAAATAAATATATACATTTCTCATTTTTTTTAATAAGTCATATTAATTTTTATTTTTTTTTAATAAAGTGACATTTACAAATTTGTTTTATTATTACATTATTTTTTCTTATTTGTGTTTATAGAATACTTCTTATTTTTATATTTTAAAATGTAATTTATTAATATATGATTTTTATTTGAATTTTAGTCAATACTATGTTTTATTAAAATATTGAGAAAATTAATGTTGTTGATTAAAAATACCAAAAGGGATAAATATTTATTTAGAAATTTAAAAAGATGTAAGTTTTTTATTAAAAACATAAAAGAATTAATATTTATTTTAAAACTAGAAAAAAAAATCATTCAACATATTCTCACCTGAGAAGAGAAGAGATAAGTGTTATTCCCCATAAAAAAAAATTCAGTATATAGAATAATAGATTGATTGCAATTAGACCAACCTTTGGTGTATAAGTTACTATCAAATATTTAAGAGGAAAGAGTTCCCATGGAAAGGAAAAAAAACATATTGAGAAGTTTGAAGAAAAGGATCCTGCGGGAAAATTTTGTAAAGTGAAAAACACTCCAATAGAGAGAAAATATTGTATTGAATGGGGGAATGTAAAAACATCAATGTGGGCATGCCTTAAGGGAAGAGTGCCCTAAATATTTGTTTATCAAATACCCATTAGGTGCATGTGTGGCCATGGTGTTGGAGTTTATGATTGTAGTGAAAGTTTGTGATTTTCTGGTGCACGTGAGTTGTTGGATGATTGACCTACAATAGTTATCCCTGGGTTGGTCACTGTTGTTACAAGGTTGTAGTTCTTTGATTCAAAGGTGTAAAAATTGGACCTTTGTAAGTATGATGTGTGTTTTTGAATTGCGAAATTGGGAATCATTAATTAAATCTCCATCGTAACATTTACCTTCCTCAAGAAAAATTGGCGGGATTGAGTGCAGCACCACTTTCATCTCAGGTACGCGCATTCTTCTCTGCCCTTTGAATTTTGTTCCCAACCACGACAAAAGGAGTTCTGTCTTTCTTGTTGTAATTTATGGGAAGGAATGCGATGGATGGGAACAACACATGTTGGGACAAAGTGATTGCAGAAATGATTGAAATGGGTTTCGAGTATTCGAGCATAGTGGAAGCCATTAAAGTAGTAGGTCCATCTATTCCCAGCGCTGTGGAACACATTCTCAATTCTACTACTGAAGAAGCATCCACTACCCACACCTCCAATTCGCATGCCCGCAATGGGAATGCTCTCAAAAAACGACCTTTGCGCACGTCTTTGGTTCGACAATCCAATATATACGACCATTTCCATTCCAATGACGATGTCAAAGAACACAAAAAGGAACTCCCTCAATTGGGAATTAATCCCAATCCCGTTGTGCTTTTAGAGCCTTTGGAAGCGCAAGATTTGGATGCTGAATCTGATTGGGAGCAGAAGATTAGGAATCTGATGAAAAAGCATTTTGGTTTTTCATCCTTGAAGAGTTTTCAGAAGGAAGCCCTCTCTGCTTGGGTTGCTCATAAAGACTGTCTTGTCCTTGCTGCAACAGGATCCGGTAATGTTTGTGCCTTACTCTGCAGTGTAGAGTAGCTTTGTGCATTTATTCATAATTATGTTTTTTGGAACAGGGAAATCTCTGTGCTTTCAGATTCCTGCATTGTTGTCTGGGAAAGTGGTGGTTGTGATTTCGCCCTTGATAAGCCTCATGCATGACCAGTGTTTAAAGCTAACTAGACATGGGATCAGTGCGTGCTTTCTTGGCTCCGGGCAACCAGATAATACCGTTGAACAGAAAGCGATGAGAGGATTGTATAGTATAGTGTATATTTGCCCAGAGACTGTTCTAAGGTATGGTTGGGGCCTTTTTCAGATTGTCCTTAGTTTCAAGGACTAAAAGTTGATGTTGAAACTTATTGTGTCCTAGAAGACGTAGGTTATGTTTGAATAAACTTTTTCGTAGACATTTACAGGAAATGAAAATGCCGGAAATTGAATTAACCTTCTTACATAAGCTATACTCAACTCTTGCACTTAACTTTTATGTAAACTCTTTCCATTTAACTTCTCCAGAAGTTAAGATGTGGTAGTTGATATTAGTATGTGGAGAAGTTCAATGCATTCTTTTTGCCTTCTTATTTCATTCTCATGTAAGTGTTATGGATAAATTTATCCGAAAAAGGCCGTATTCTTTTTAGTTTCTTTTAATCTTTTAATGTTTTGTTACTACGTTGCAAACCCATGTAGATTGATTCAACCACTGCAGAAGCTTGCAGAAAGTCGTGGTATTGCTTTATTTGCAATTGACGAGGTACACTGTGTTTCGAAATGGGGTCATGATTTTCGTCCAGATTACAGGTTCGTTTTATCCCCTATATTACCTTATATTTTATGGTTATTGGAGATGAACTGGATTAATTAGTGTAATTAGAATGTCTTGAAGGATCTTAAATGCAACTTATGGTTTGCATTTAAGATCTTGATTGATTATCGTGCATATTTCTTTTGTTCTTTGTTTGGTGCTCATGTCACAATTTCTTGAATGTCTTTAGTCCACTTTAATAAGTATTACCTGTTTTTAAAATGTTTGCTCTTGTTTCAGGCGACTGTCTGTGCTGAGAGAAAATTTTAGTACAAGCAAGCTAAAATCCCTAAAATTTGATATACCTCTGATGGCCTTAACAGCTACAGCTACAAAAAGAGTACGAGAAGACATTTTAAAATCATTGCACATGTCAAAAGAAACGAAAGTTTGTCTTACATCATTTTTTAGACCTAACTTACGATTCATGGTAAGTTTGTTCATTAATATATAACTTGTATATTCTTCTCTGAATATATCATCTCTTGTTACATAAAGATTCACTGTTGTATCTTACAGGTAAAACATAGTCGAGTATCACAGGCTTCTTATGCAAAAGATTTTCATGAATTGATTCATGTATATGGTAGAAAGAAAAATATTGATGAAAATGAAAAGGTTTTCATCTCAGATGATTCAGATCAGTTTTCTAATAGCTCCGATGCTAGTAGTATCTCTGATACAGACAGTGTTTCACCTGATGACATGGACGACAACCAAGATGATTATGCTTTTAGAGATATTAATATAATGCACTCAGGAAACTCTGATGGCTTTTTAACTGGAAAAGAACTGTCAATTGAATTCCTGGAAAATGATATCGATGCCTTTCAAAGTGTGGATAACTTAGATGGTACTAGTGTTTCTGCTATTTTTGGGTCTCTGATTTCATCCCAAAATAATGTAGTTAATAAACTAAAAGCAATATTGGATCAAATGATGTATTGCCATATTTTGTAAATGCAGTTACCCGTGATGACTTCTGTGTGCTACCTCACAAGGAATTGGAATTATCCAAGAACACTGACACACCTAAGAAACCAGAAGGAAGAGTAAAAATTCTTAACGAGCCTTTGGAACAAGGACCAACAATTATATATGTACCTACCAGAAAAGAAACTCTAAGAATTGCGAAGTACCTATGCAAGCTTGGTGTGAAGGCAGCTGCTTATAATGCAGGGGTATGGGTTATATATTATATTCAATCTTGTTTGATTAAATGCTAGTGAATTAAAATTTATCAGGTTGATCACGTCAGTTGACAAGAGAATCTTAAATTCTAAGACATCATGAAGTACTAGGCAGTATAACTTTGGTTTTTCTTTTGACATTTTCCTTCTGGTTTACTTTTGAAGTCTTCTTGCATGCTTACTGTGGGTTTCATGGAACCAAACTTAATAGTTAGCCTGTATTATTATCCAATAAATGTTTGCTGCGCATTCACCTCTCGCCATTAGATTTATGTTTTTTATTAGGTTTTCAACTAATTTATGTGCTCAATCTCTTTTTCCAGCTTCCCAAATTGCATCTAAGAAAGGTTCATAAAGAGTTTCACGAAAATAGTTTAGAGGTATGTATCTGGAGCCTGAACTAAATATTATAGATGTCCGATGGGAAGGGGGCTTTAAAGAGGGACGAAAACGTGTTATTTTAATTGAGATACCCAATTATCAGTTATGATGTATCATTATTCCATCTTATATTTGTGGTGTGCTGTTCACATAGCTTTTATTAATGAATGTTTGTCTGATTTTGATGGCATTTTTAATCTAAGTTCTTACCAGTTTGGATCTCTTCTTCCCCCTTCCCCTTATGTTTGCTTAGGCATGATTTTACAATCTTTTTTGCAGCTTTGGGTATTTGAAACCCTGCCCTACCTGGCAAACATCTGAGTTGGGCATTTCTTTGTAATTGTTGCTTCTTCTCAAGTTCTTGTAAAATCAAGCCCCCCAAAAAATGAAGAATTAAATTTCTTGAAAGCATGACACAGATCTGATTTGTTTTTACCCTTGTTCATTCCTATGCTGTTTGTGAATTTACTACATAGTTTATTATTTCCTTCACCCTGGAACCTTAAAAAGTTTGACCAAACAACACGTATCCGTCTGTGTTTTATCATTCAGGTTATTGTTGCTACAATAGCTTTTGGAATGGGTATTGACAAACCAAATGTCAGAAGAATCATCCACTATGGTTGGCCACAGGTTTGTTATTCATATACACTTTTCCAGCCATAATTAATTATAGAATTGAATTCTATCTGTATTTCTTTTGCACTCCCATGTTCATGCTTTCACTAGCTGAATTGTCTTTTTTTTTTTAGAAATCTCAAATAATTAAAACCGTGAATGTGTATTTTTATCAGAGTTTAGAAGCATACTACCAAGAAGCTGGTCGGGCTGGTCGAGATGGGAAATTATCAGATTGCAGTATGTCAAATTAGACTAGAATATAATTTTTACCTTATAATGTTTGTTTTTTTCTCTCTCTCTTCTTTACATTTTAAACTTATACCACTCCCTCGGTTTAATTAAGTGGTATGTTACTTATAATTTATTTTCCTTTTTCCAATACTAACATTTGGCCAACAACCAGTTCTGTATGCAAACCTAGCAAGCAAGCCATCACTTTTGCCTAGTCGAAGAAGTGAAGATCAGAAAAAACAAGCATATATTATGTTGTCTGATTGTTTCAGGTTTGCTTTGATAAATACATCTTTGCCTTTTTCATTGTTATTATTTAGTACAGAACCTTAATGTATATTTACAGATATGGAATGAATACTTCCTGCTGTCGAGCAAAGATACTCGTCGAATACTTTGGAGAGGATTTCAGTCATCAGAAATGTCACTTGTATGTTATGTTTGGTCTCAATGCTTACTGTTTTATTATGTTTCAGCATGCTTGAACTGAAAAAATATTCTAGAACAGAATAGATGGTATGGAGTTATCTTGATAATTGAATCAGCATATTTACTTCTTTCTGTAGTCAAGGTATTAACCCGTCTCCATATTTACCTGTAGCAAGTTAGAATGTTTGAATCAGTTATTAATGCATGTTACCCTTCATATTATCGCCTTCATCATATACCTCCTTTCCCGCAGATGTGATGTGTGCATTGATGGTCCACCTAAAAAGCAGAATCTAAAAGAGGAAGCCTGTATTTTGCTGCAAACTATAGGTTCCCATAATGTATGTTGAATAGCTTCATTCTTATTCCAATTACCAACTACGCTATCAATTCCATCTTACTTTTGAATTTATATCAAAATTGTCTCGAATTTTTAAAGCATCTTTTTCAAAACATGAGTACATCTTCCTAAGTTGTGTATGAGTCTATTTCTCTGGGTTTAAGTTTCAATATGATGACTTGATTAAACAACTGCTTCGTTTTTTGGAGTTCCAGGATCTATAGTTTTAATATAGGTAGAGTTTTGTGGAAGAACAAATTTGTTGTATTTTCTTTATTCCCTTATAGAAGAAAAGGAGGTGACATGGATATTAATTTAGCAGTGGCGTAGGGATTCCAAGGATTACTCATATGATGATGATATACATTTTGAGTACAATTACAGAGGACAAAGAGAGAGGCCGAATCTTAGGATGTTGGTTGGAAAAATAAAGCAGCAGGTGAACCTAGTTATAATTGTCATTTCATTTCTTACTGTTTGATATATATTGGGTGTTATCTTTTGTTGCCAATCCATGAAACAAGACTTGTTTTCACTTGAGAAATGTCCGTATACAGTTTCAAAAGTTTTCAACCACTGACATGCTATGGTGGAGAGGTCTTGCTCGAATTTTGGAAGTTAAAGGATACATCAGAGAAGGAGATGACAAGGTATACTCAGTTGCTTTACTCTGTTCATAAATTTTGTTGCCGCTGAATGTTAAAAAAAAAAAGTATACAATTAAGTGGTGATCCTAGAAGAAAAAAATTCATAATTTAACTCATGGAAAGCTCTTTTTATGGAGGTTTTTAAAATTTAAAGGACTGACCAGAAAGAAAGATATCTCTGCATTCTGCATTCATATGGAGATGTGCCACTGATTTGCTCTTCAATACCAAAACCATAGTGTGACTATCTTATTGTGTAGGTGCTGTATTATGTGCAGTATACAGTTATGTGCTTTGGTAATTGTGTGATTTGATCTCACAGTTTCCACCATACAATTGCAGAGGCATGTTCAGGCAAAATTCCCGGAATTTGTGAGGTCCATGAATGAGGAAGCTTTCTGGGTTTACCCTGAAGCAGATATGTTGCTTGCAAGAAAATTAACTGAGAAACCATTTTCCTCATTCTCAGAATGGGGAAAGGGTTGGGCTGATCCTGAGATCCGTCGCCAGCGCCTACAAAGCATGGGAGTGAATAGAAAGTCAGGGAAAAGGAAACGAAAGGGAAAAGTGCAACATGATTTGAGGACTTCTCGTGGCAGACTAACAGCAAAACTCTCAAAACATAAGTGATATTTATCAGCTACTAATGCATTAGTTTGGGAGGGGATTGGGACAACATTGGGCTAATTAGAATTTTTTTCCTTTCTTTTTTACTTTATAAAAATTTAAAGAAATTTAATGAAATTAAAAATTAATAATAAGCATAGCTTTTTAATTAATTTTTCCATTTTAAACATTGGGCTAATTAATTTATCAAATTATAAATAATGATAATGATAAATAAATACTTAAAAACATAGTAGTGAAAAAGTAATGTTAAAAATACATGATAAAGTTCAACTAATAAATTTACGATATCGAATAAAATACCAGAAAAGTATGTGAGTATATATATATATATATATATATATATATATATATATATATATATATATATATATATATATATATATTTTTCTAATAATTTTTTTTTTATTTGTGTTTATATAT
>Ga0214543_1003996_pt1 | contig 28257 bp, 21 predicted proteins | sample CNSS2metaG_FD_160094 | JGI IMG/M metagenome (GOLD analysis project Ga0214543, IMG submission 160094) | Root nodule microbial communities from cowpea collected in UCLA plant growth center, Los Angeles, California, USA - CNSS2 | ecosystem: Host-associated > Plants > Roots > Nodule | place: USA... | reverse complement strand
CCATGCTATTGGATAGATTTAGCAACCTCTCAATCTCAGCAAGAAGAACAATTTGGGTTTGGTTGGAAACCCGTAGCTATTGGATATGGTTGTGGAGGGGTATTTGGAATGGTATTGGGATATCTCACATTCTTCATTCGAAAACCAGAATGGTCAATCCATTTGATTCAAGGCATTCTCAATCAAAGAGTGAGAAAGAAGAGCTACAACTCCAATTCAAACAGAAGACCACACAATAAGGGTCGTTAAAGAATCTGAACTTGGTCCACCTCTTCTATTGCAGAGTAAGCGAAATTTTACATTATATAAAATTTCTATTAATCCTATCCCAATTATAATATTACAGAGTATATTTCCAGTTTGTGCTTTGAAGATTATTCTTGCTATAAAAACGTCCTTACGTATATCATTTTGTATTTCACAAACATAATGAGTGTCGCACTTGTTATCTCCTGCGCAGTTTCAGTTTGTTTAGGAATCAGAGTGTTCTTCAATTAATGTATAAACATAATCTTCTGCTTACTATAAGTTGTTAATTATAACTCATTTATAATTAATCACTCTATAGTTGAACTCTTTTTAGCGAATGAGAGTATCCAATAATTGAATAAAAAAATTGAGCATCATTTTCTCTCTTTCCAGTAGAACTTTTTTTATATATTAAGTATCCTTTAGAATCAACATTTGAGGAAGAAATACCTCATTCAGAGCAAAAGTAATCAGTTGATTAAAAACATAATTTTTTTTAAATAAACTGGATAATTTAAACACAGTTGGATAAGGTATTGAGATTGTGCAAATTATTCAAGTGTAACTAATTGACTAGTTCCAATATTTCCAATACTTCTCTTATATGAAAATTATGACTTGGTTAACTCTCACACAAATAGACCAAAAACCACAGCTAAATTTTTGTCATTCAACTCAGAACAAGATTATAAAATTCAATACTTTCATTGTTATCATTGTCCTACATTAAAATTGATGAAATTGTTATATTTTATGTACCTTATTAAAAATCAAAAAATAGTATTTTGATGCTGTATTAAATTTTTATGCTATATTAGTAGTAGTATTATCTCAAAAATATACTTGTATGATATATTAAATTAATATCAAAAGATAAATTTAAATAAGTTTTTGTTACCGATAAATATCTAAGAACTTTTTAGTGCTTTTTTTACCTGTTATAATTAATATTATTTTTAATTAAAGGAGTAAGAATAGAAAATAGTAAATAAGAACATATTTTAAATTAAGATTGTGGAAACATGGAATGACATTGGTTGTGCATATGTTTGGTAATTGTGTGGATGAGAGTTTGAACTTTGTTTAATGCTAAATAGTTCTTTTACTCGTTATTTTTGCTATGTTGGTGGATGATCTATGAACCCTAGTCGTCTTTAGGGGAGTTAGACAAGTGGGACTTATGGAATTTTAAGGGTAGAAACCCTCCATGATAATGCCAATTGAATGGAATTTAACCTTATTTTCATTTTAATTATTTTATGAATTTATTTTAGAGTTGAAACATAAGTTAATGAGGGAATTAATGAAGGGGGAAAAAGAATTTTTGTGTGGCTACTAGGGTAGATTTTTAAGAACACCAAAAAGAGAGACCTAAGGAGAACTAAGAGGGTTAAGAAGAGACTTAGAGTTAGAGTTGAAGGTGGAAGCTTGTTCTGGGCAAGAAGAAGCATGTAGAAGGCCATCCTTAGTGTGAGCAAGGCTGGAGAAGTGGTAAAAAAGGTAGGGGAGCTGTATTTCGTGATTACCTTGTTTTTTCATGTTGCCTGGTTTGTGAGAAAGCCAATTGATTCTCGTTTTCATGATGAGTATGATGTTTGGTGCCAATGTTGGAATGAAAAGTGTGTGAACGTAGTCTAATGGATAAAATTAAGCGTGTATGAATGTTGGACGCATGATTGATTGAATTTTCGTGCGATTGCACATGAACCTCTAGTGCAATACTGAGCGGCAGTTTGGAATCGCTTTAGGTTGTTGCGTGATGGTGCATTGTGGTTTCTGTTTTAATGTGCACCTTTGATTGCGTGTTATATTGATATAAAAGTGGTTAAAGTGCTACAATTTTGGGGAGTTGGTGTCTAAAGAAGTGTATTATATGCATGATTCATGGTACTTGAAGTGTTTCTCTTTTCCTTGCATTTAGTGGATGTATTGTTTTGTTGGTGTGATTATTGCAGGGACTATACCATGAGGTAAAGATTTAATTTGTCATGTGGATATGAAGTATAAAGTGATATAGGTTGGGAAAGCTAGGAATGGGATTTTATGAAGTTTAGTGCATGATGAATGAGTTTTTATGTTACTTGATGGTTTGTGTCTTTAAATTGACCAAAGTAGGAACAATTACACTACTTTTGTACTTTTCACGCATTAGGGACCGTCAATCGGTGGTTTCCTATCGGTAGGCGCCAAGTCTCGAGTTTTGGTCTCGCTGGGCGCCAAGCTCTAGTCGTTGGGCGACTACGTCTTTTTTTTATCTGCGTAGTTTCGGTAAAATTGTGTTTCCCGATTCGTTAACCGTTGGATTAGAGTGAAATTGTGATAGCTCGTCCATAACATGTTTTGTAGTTTGAATGGTGTGATATTAGTTTGAATGTTTGTAGTTGGAGATATATGTTGCGCATGATTGCTGGTTTTTCATGGTTACACTGTGTTGATATTTTGTTGCGATAAATTATGATATGCTCTGGTTGTAGTACATTGGATGTTAGGCCTAATGATTGATGTATGTTAAATAAAATGATGAAGTATGAATCTGATGGGTTCTTCATGTTGGGTTATGAATATGTTATGCTTGAATGTTACGAGTGGGAAGGTTCGTAAGTAAGAATCAGATGCATGATAAATACGGACGAAGAGGTTCGTATTGGTGGTGCTCCTGTGTGATATTAGTTTGCGAATAGACTTCGGTTCCCATAGACCCCTCACTCAATCATGTAGGTAATAAGTTTGATGAAATCCAATGATACGTCATCAAATGCTTTGAATGGAGGAAATAAATATATTTTGTCCCTTATATTGTTGCGTAAGTGTAGTTTGTCGACTTGTAATTATAATAAATCATTTTAAGGTATAACAATGAAGTTATTTTAAATTTAGACGTCATTAAAAGCTACTTGCGGCTTCCCTAAAGGACAACATTGTTGTGTGGTTTTGTTCCTTGCACAAGTCTTCCCCCAACCATCACAAACTAGTAATAGATTGGTAATAACCTTGATGTTATGAACTTTTTTTGTTATATAAGTGTATCCTAAAACATTTACTTTCTCATAGAGTTGCATGGTTGTCCCTCCAGGTTTTTTATTTTGGTCCATATATAACTGTTTGATTCCATTTCTTCCTTAATTATTTATAATTGTGTTTATATATTGTAGCGTAATAAACAAATCGACTCATATAAGTGCGATTATTATGTAATACAATGGATGGCAACCGTTGTTCGTGCTCGTATTAAAACTAGTTGAGAAACAATAATAATTGCATTAAATCAAATACTTTGTAACTTTTTCTTTTTATATACCAATTAAAGTTATTGTCTTTTGTGCGAAAATTCAAGAGTCTTACACCAATTCCCAAGAAGTCCATAAAGTATGTTAGGATAGTTCGTGCAAAATATATAATACAAATGTACAACAATATATAGCACATTTACTTGTTATAAGGATAACATATTGTTGTGTATATAGATTTTGACTGATTTTGGGTGTGATACATAATGTGTTGGTTCTGTTTGATTCTATCCAAGTTTGATATGTAGGCAAAGACAAACAAAAAAAATTATTTAAAAAGAAAAAGTGTCTACACTGGACTTCGATTATAACAAAAATCGAAGCATAAAAGGGGTATTAGGACCAAACTCTAATAGCCTTAAATTTAAATAATATTTTAAATCAGAAAGGGATTAGGCTTCGATTATTACTAGAACCGAAGCCTAATCATTTTTTAATTATTTTTCATTAATTACTTATGATTTTATACTTCACTTCATAGCCGAAGTCAAGAAGCCACACGTTTTTACCTTCCTAGATATTCTTTTGTTGTTGAATCGAAGTACAATGTCAAAAGATGTCAAAATCCTTTCCTGCACTAGTGTTTGCACCAACTATCTTAGGACGATAATGTTGATATCTTTTGTGCCAACTATTTTCTCTCCACCAAAATTAATGTTAGCATTGTGTTGCAATGGTCTACAATTAGATAATATATTTTATAAAATTAGAATATAAAAAACAAGTATATTAATAAATCATAATATAAAGTTAATAAATTGTTAATATTTGAAGAAAACTCGTTATATTTAACTAATTAGTTTGTAAAAAAGTTTGACTTAACCTTTATTTAGGACAAGGATAGGCAAACTTAATTTGAGCTTAATTTCTACTTTGAAGAAAAATTAAGCAATTATTTGTTATTATCACACGCTTTTGTATAGGATTTACTTTATGCTTCTCTATGTTTTGTTCATATACTTTTATGGATAATAAGAAATATAAAGAAAATATTCCTCCATGGGTTTCATCTAAAATACTTTGGATTGAGTAATTCGAAAAGTTTGGGATTGAATGATCTAAAAGATAAAATATATGTTTTGGATTTTGGATTTTCAAAATGCATTTTCGAATCCAAAATGTGAAATAGAATGACAGAAGGATATCACAGGCATTATCATATTCACGTCTAAAAAGATTCTTGTTGTAATTCCAAAAACCTTGATAAGAATTCTTATATCATAATCCAGAGTAAAAAGTTAAATCAACATACAAAACAACAGAAAACTTTGGTTTAAAATTGACAGGTAATTAAGTACCTTAGGTTGTGAATATGTAAGGAATATGTTTAATTTATTTTCTCAGATTTTTCTGAAGTAATTGTAAATTTTAACTTGTGTTGTAAACCTATTTTGTAAACAAGACCGTGACTTAGGCGTGATAAGGTTGGCAGCAACTAAATGTTTTACATACATCCTTACAATAATTATACTATGGTTGGAGTCTTTAAGTCATGTTTGTTCTATTTTTTCTTCTCATTGGTTTGTTTCTTATCCTGTACATTTTCTGGAAAGAGTTGTTTGTTTTCTTATTAGGTAATACTGCAAGTCAAGATATTGTATCTGTAAAACATCCGATCGGATATTACGAGTTTAAATAATAAAATAAAATAAGAAAATAAAATCTCATTAATTATAAATTCATTCCAAAAAAGAGGGAAATTTAAAATAATTTATTTCATAATAAAGATAACTTTAAATTCAAATTTTTCAAAATTCAATAAAATACCAAAAATAGTCATATAATAGTTTACAACTTTATTCCAAAACCATAAGTGATAAAACTTCAATAAAACTGTTCCCATGAGTTTTTTCCCGCTCCGCTGCTAAGGCTCACCAGATCCACCAGCAACATCATCTGCTTCCGTGTACCGCGTACACGATCATCGCCAAACACAAGCAGATACGGTGAAATAAACATATATATATATATATATATATATATATATATATATATATATATATTTATGGCAAAATTATACAATCACACAATCACACCAAAGGAAATCCATCCCTTGATATCCCATCACATGGTCACCACCATGTTAATCGTGTTCTACGTCTTCTAATGAGTACCTTAAGGTGTCTTGCTGTCATACCTATCGGCCACAACCGATAGAGCACGTGCGAAAAACCATGCTACGGATCATACACCGTAACGCCAGATGGAGTTCCCATATACAAACATAGTCCGTAACATTCTAAGACTATCAAACTCGTCAATTACTACTAAGGGGGGCAATCTATCTAGACCCATCCGTACTGTCCACAATTAGCACACTCACATCGGTAACACTCGCCAACCTGAGCCACAACTCAAGAGTTCCTCGTGTTCATCCGTCATCCTAAGCCACAACTCGAGGGATGTCATTCTGAGCCACAACTCAAGGAATGCCACATGCTTAACCCCTATCCCGAGCCACAACTCAAGGGATACGTTCCAAGCTCAACTCAAGGAACACCAGCAAACCCACCTTTAAGATATCCTAGAAGCCTTGTAGATCACGCACATCATAGCAAGCATAACACCAATCTGTTGTAGCAAAATCGCCTGACGGGGGACACGTACCACCAGGTCTGCTGCTTCCAGATCGCCTGGCGGGTGACACATATCGCCAGGCGCTAAGTGCCTTAGTCTTCACTACCACTGCAACTATCGTCTGGCGGGACTTAGTATTCACTACCACGCGCCTTAGTATTCACTGAACTACAGACTCCGTCTGGCGCACCCCTCCTTACCGCTAGGCGCCACCGTGATCCAGAACCCCTTATTTCTACGTTGTCGCCTGGCAGGTCGATCACCACCGCCAGGCGCTACACCAGTACTTGCGCAGTACTGGTTTTCGTTCAGGTTCAAGCACACTTCACACAGGTTGCTCTCATTTGCTCTCATTCTAGGGTACCCCTAATGAAAAGCATTGCCATCTATAATATTCTAGGCCTTATAGCATCTCACATGTGCATTCATCCCCTAGTCATATAGACCATCCCAAGCATGCTCAAACAAAATATAAGCAGCAACACTCTAACAATTTTAAGCACATGATCTTATGCACCAATGCAATTTAATATTGACACCCATGCCTTCATTAAATCAATTCTCCATATGTGACTAACCCAAAGAAACATTCAAAATGATAGAGACTTACCACATAACCCAATCATGCTTCATTAGAAGTTACTTGAACTTATCCATAGCTTATTCATGTATTTTACAGACTCCAAAATCAACAATATTAAGTAATGTGTATCTCTAGCTACTGATCTTCAAATCCAATCTCCACCGTTCAAAGTGAAGAACCACGTGTTATGGACGACCTGTCAAACTTTCACCTAAATCAAACGGTTAACGAATCGGAAAATGCAATTTTACAACAACTGCAAGAACTAGAAAAATTGGTGGCGCTTAGCACCCAGAATCAGTAGCCTAGTGCCTGACGGTACAAACCCAACGTCGGGTGGTTCCTGTTCTACAAAAATACGAAAAACTACAGGATTTTTCGTGAATCAGAACACCATGCCTCTCTGGTATGGCGCCTGGTGGCAAAATGGGTGTCGTCAAGCGGTTCCTGCACTTGCGAACCTTACCCCTTCACAACAACTCTGATTTCCATCAATTTCTAACTCCATAAGATACAATCCCAGTTATTGGGATTACGGTTCATCCCTAACACTTCCCATTCACGAATTCATTCACATTTTCCCCTTAGATTACTGCCACTATAGAAATTCCCAATTCATCAACCCTAAGATAATATTCCTATTGTTTCATCCAATTTAGCCATCAATTAAATGAATTTCAATGATGTTTGACATCCAATCACCACTTAACCATTAAAATTTGTTTTCCCTCCTATTAGAGTCATCCCAAAACATCCAGAACATCAAAATCGAACCAAAATTGGTTCGCGTCGCCTGGCGGGTCAATTTCAATCGCCAGGTCGTTCATAGGAAAACCCAAAACTGGGTTTCGTGGCTTGCATCGCTTGGCAGTTAGGGACGTGCCGCCAGGTGGTTCCTTTGTAGGAACCCAAAATTTCATATAATTGGGATGCGTCGCCTGGCGTGGTTCATCACCCGCCAGGTGATTTCTGGAAAATTCCAGAAACACAAAGAATACATGAAATAAGCGGTGTATATGCATCCAATTCAATATACAATTCATACAATTAATGACGTGAAGTAAAACGCAGGGTCCAGCTCCCCTAACCTGGATTCCTTAGCTTATTATTTGGACTTGTTGTGAGTTCCATCTTGATCACCAACGATGTTCCTTTGACTCTGTCTCAATGCAGTTCCTTGCTTCCCTCAATTCTCCCTTACACTCTCAATTTTTGTATACCTAAGGTTATGCAACAATAACATTCCCTAAACCACTCTTTCTTTCTCTTAATTGGTCATTAATTATGGTCTTAATGAGAGGTAAATGGTATAAAACGAAAATACCATTAAACTTGAGTTTAATGCCACTCATTGGCAATTCTATGATGGTTTTCCAGCCCCCCTGGCTACTAGGGTTTCCTTGTCCTTTCACATTCATGCCAAAGGAAATTTTGGCAAAAAAAAAAAGTTTAATTTGGATTCACTCAAACCCCAAACCATACCAAAATTTATATTAATGCATAACCATTCAACTAATTCATGTTTCGTGATAATTTATATAATTTTATGATTATATTATCATTCATCATGATCCCGCACATATTTAAAATAATAATAAATTAAATAGCACATAAATGACATACATAAGACTTGAACCCAAGTCCTCTCACACAATTAAAGTAGTCTCAACCACTTAAACTAGTACTTTTGCACATCATAACAATCTGCATTAAATGTCTTAAAGACTTCTACTACCCGCATTTATTAAATAATTATTTAATTAATTATTTAAATTTCTCGGATCTTACAGTGTGATTCACGAATTTGACTACAACAAGTCCAATCCGCAAATTTAAATGGAAAATGATATGTTAACGACCCAAATTTGACTACTTATCTTACTACCTGACTTGGTATTTCATATTTGATTTTTTAATTTGTTTTATAAAAATTCACGGTGGCAGCAGTTAGGTTAAATAATTTGCAACTCATTTTTCATTCGTATGCTCACAATACCATTACATTTTCTCTCTCTCACAAAACCATCCCGCCACAATGGAAACCAAGAAGTTTCAGCTTCGTTTCTCGCTCACCGACAGCGCGACATGTCGGAGGTGCTGGATCCGACGGTTCGGTTGATGTATCTGACCAACGAAGGAGACTTAGACGGGATTGAGGAACTGTTGGACACAGGAGTGACGCCAATTTCACCAACTTTGACAGCCGCACTACGCTCCACATCGCTGCCTGCTAGGAACGCACCGACGTTGTTGACTTGTTGCTACGACAAAACGCTGAAGTTGATCCACGAGACCACTAGGGCAGCATCGTAATTTCACTTCCCGTCCTCTTTCATTATTCGTCTTGTATGTTGTCACTGATTTTTGGATTAGATTGTTTAATAGCCTCTTGTAGATCCAATGTACTATAAAAACCATGACGTCGTGAAGCTTTTGGATAAACACAGTACAAAACCTTTGGTTAGTCTCTTGTTTTCCTTTTTCTTGTTTATATTAGATGTAAAATTGTTTGTTATTCGTCTCAAGAGTTTAGTTAACAGGTGGTTTTATAGGCAATATTATCTTCGGATAGACTTTTAGGAATTTTATTATAAAAGTGAAACACAATTAACATGCATAGTCGATTGGTGATTGGATAACAATGTAAAGTTTAAACTGCTCAGCATAGATTTGGACACTTCAATGTTACATTTATGTGAAATCCAAATCTTTAATTAAAAAAACAAGAACATAGTTACAGAATTTAAATAGTAAAATGTGGATATTTGAATACATTTCATTCGTTCTTTGCTGGTTGCTTATTTATCATTTCCCAATTTCTTTTCAATCCTAAAAGTGTGTCCTACTTTTGTATATACTTTTGTATGTTTTCTATTTAACCCTTATGTGTTTTCTTGCATCTATTATTGTTGCATTCATGGTTAATCTATTACCCAAACAAAAAATTTGCTTATTTATATTATCTACCGTTTCCATATTGTGATTCAACTTTTACAATCTGACAGCCTATGGTGAAATGTTTGCCTTTGTTTTCTCCTCTCCCCCACAAGCATATACTAGTTTCCATTCTCTTCTTTCCCTCCAACTATACTCTCTTGAAGTGTTGTTTTCATGCTTAAAGTTCATGTGAACAACCCTTTTAGTTGCATTTGTGTTTTTGTTTCTATTGATAATGAGCCAAAGAAGCAAGAATTGTGGAGGCATGAAGCAGAGGATGTTTTTGTTTGTGGGTTTGGTGATATTGAAATGGGTTAGTGGTATTCACTCTTCACATAAACTTGCTTACTTTGACATTAATCTAGTAGATTAATTAAATGGAAAAAAATATTTTAGTCTCCTTTCATGGAATGGAAACTTTTCTTCATTTTTAAATGTGATTCACAATTTGAAAACTAGAAATAATTAAGTAGTTATGAACATAGGTTTTAACGATAATTATTTATTGATTTTATTGTTTATTTATTGACACACTCCATAAGTGAAAGTAGATATTGATCATCCCAATGATTAATGAGAAAAAAAAATGATCAATTCTCCTTAGTTATAGTAATTATATGTGATCCTATTTGTTTGAGAGCAAAATGGAAAGGTCTTACGATGTTAATTAACATGTTATCATAAAGAAAATGTAACTTAACAAACTTGACAAATGTTCTTGGAGGTTTCCTTTTAAAAGACATTCGTAAATAAGTGCTTTAACATCACCTTCATCACAATACCCGACAAGAGAAACCACATTTCTATGATGAACAAGTGTTACAAACTTTGCCTGCATTTTAGAAATGTTTAATATCTTAACTTAATGAAAAATATATTTGTTATGCAAATTCAAGAAAAGAAGAAAAAAATAGGACTATTTAATCAATTGTTCCATCTAACCTTTGACTTAAACTCTTTATAACCTTGATTTGATGACAGAGAGAGTTTCTTTATAGCAACTTGTTCACCACTTTGCAAAGTGCCAAGGTAAACTTCACCAAATCCACCTTTTCCAATGATTGTTTTGAAACCATCTAACCTCTAACTCACCTTATACTTTTTTATTTTTTGTGCTTTGTTTTATGATAGGATATATTAGGCATTGTTTATGGTATGATGAAATTTATGTTCTGTTCATGGTTGTCCAATATGTGGTGGAACATGGGTTCATGCTATATAGTTGGCTTCATGCCAAAATTCATGAGTTTCTCACTTGGTCAAGGAAAAAGGAGATATTTGGAGTGATGAACTCAACAACTAGTGACCAAGCAACCGAGTGTTAAAATAGATGTCTAGCGTTGTTCTAGATAATATAATTTAGCTTCCTCACCAACCTTCAATATCTCCCTCATAATATTGTTTCTATTTATCATATTTAGTTGAATTTCTTTAGCATATTTTAGCCATCATGAAGAAACTGATCTTAATTCTGTTGTGGACAAAAGAAGAGGTACAAATACTTTTACATCTTAATCTTTCTTCAATACAGAATGGTAGAATTAGGAGTACATGAGTTATTCTAATTTATGACATTCTTCTTCTTAATTTCTCTTTATAGATTGGTATGTAGAATTGAATTTATCATTTTCATTAAAATGGCTAGATTTCTTTTTAGTAGAATGTAAATAGTCTAGTATCTTTTTTCCTTGGAAAAATATTATTAAATTCATTCATGGAAGGGAGTTCAATAACAAAGCTATAAACAAGACTAGTTATTCACGTTTCAAATTATAAGAACATTACTTTTAGTGTAATGTGGTTTCTATTTGCATCAAGCTTGAATATAACTTGTATATATTCTTTTCTTTTGAATAGGCCCTTGGTCATTTGAGTAATTCAAGTTCAAGTTCCCAGGCCTAATGTGAAAGAAGAAAATTCGTTTTGTCAACATGGTGTATTTTCTTTTTTTATATTTACTTTGTATTCCTCAATACTTTATCAAATCATCAATAAAATTATTTTTGTAATTTTTTGTGTACTTTATGAATTTATATATTTTATTTATCTTTTATTATAAAAATAATTTCATTAAATTAATAAATTATAAATGTAGATGGGTAATTATAAATAAAGGAGGCTTCAAACTCCCACAAAATAATAGACAAGATAATAGTCAATAATAGAAAAGGTTAAGTTAAAACCTCCGCAATATAATTTGGATAGTAGGGGTCTTTCAACATCTCTGCAAATGACTTGTGGAGACTCTAACTACGGAGGCGTGAAAATTACTCACACCACCAACGGGATACTTATAAGCCAAGTGAAGAATGAGAAAGATTTTGTTCCAATTATTTAACGTAGGTTAGCATAACTGCACACCTTGGTTTGCACTTAAATTCAGGATGAGAAGTGACACAACCATTTATTGAAAATGGGTTCACCTTATACCAACCCACCTCATCCACGAAGCAAACCTGTTAAATTTTCAAAACTTAAGGGCTACTAATTTCATAAGAGTGAGGGAAAACAAAGTAATGTAGAAAACTGCAGGTTCACACTTACGATAACACAATTTTGCACTTAAACTGGAAGTTTTTATTATGCAATACGTATGGCACAATCTGCAAAATTTAAAAATAAAATTCCTTAGTACTTGGTGTGGGTTAACTTTATTAATGAAGTGTATAAATTACTCATGCCACCAATGGGATACTTATAAGCCAAGTGAAGAATGAGAAAGATTTTGTTCAAATCATTTAACGTATGTTAGCAGAACTGCACACCTTGGTTTGCACCTAAATCCAGGATGAGGAGTGACACAACCATCTATTGAAATGGGTACACCTTATACCAACCCACCTCATCCACAAAGCAAACATGTTAAATTCTCAAAACTTAAGTGCAACTACTTTCATAAGGGTGAGGGAAAACAATGTAATGCAGAAAAGTGCAGGTTCGCATTTACGCTAACATGACTTTGCACTTAAACTAGAAGTTTTTAATATGCAATATGTATGGCACAATCTGAAAAATTTATAAATATAATTCCTTAGTACTTGGTGTGAGTTAACTTTATTAATGAAGTGTATAAATTACTCACGCCACCAACGGGATACTGATAAGGCAAGTGAAAAATGGGAAAGATTTTGTTCAAATCATTTAACGTAGGTTAGCAGAATTGCACGCTTTGATTTGTACTTAAATCCAGGATGAGGAGTGACACAATCATCTATTGAAATGGGTTCACCTTATACCAACCCACCTCATCCACAAAGCAAACATGTTAAATATTCAAAACTTTAGGACTACTACTTTCATAAGGGTGAGGGAAAACAATGTAATGCAGAAAAGTGTAGGTTCGCACTTACTCTAACACGACTTTGCACTTAAATTGAAAGTTTATATTATGCAATACGTATGGCACAATCTGCAAAATTTATAAATATAATTCCTTAGTACTTGGTGTGAGTTAACTTTATTATGCCACCAACAAGATACTTATAAGCCACGTAAAGAATGGGAAAGATTTTGTTCAAATCATTTAACGTAGGTTAGCATAACTGCACGCCTTGGTTTGAACTTAAATATAGGATTAGGAGTGACACAACCATCTATTGAAATGGGTTCACCTTATACCAATCCACCTCATCCACAAAGCAAACATGTTAAATTTTCAAAACATAAGGGGCTACTACTTTCATAAGGGTGAGGGAAAACAATGTAATGCAGAAAAGTGCAGGTTTGCACTTACGTTAACACGCCTTGCACTTAAACTGGAAGTTTTTATTATGCAATACGTATGGCACAATCTGCAAAATTTATAAATATAATTCCTTAGTACTTGGTGTGAGTTAACTTTATTATGCTATCAACGGGATACTTATAAGCCAAGTGAACAATGGGAAAGATTTTGTTCAAATCATTTAACGTAGGTTAGCAAAATTGCCCACCTTGGTTTGCACTTAAATCCAGGATGAGGCGTGACACAACTATATATTGAAATGGGTTCACCTTATACCAACCGACCTCATCCACAAAGCAAACATGTTAAATTCTAATGTATTGAATCATACATAGTGGGCTGATTGCCATCATTGTTGTTTGGGCTCACTCAGCTTAGTGATTTAATCCTTGCGGAGAATAAATTGGTTGGGGAAATACCTGATAAAACCAGTAGACTTTCTAATTTAGCATATCTGGATTTTTCTGACAACTCGTTGAACGGAATGTAAGGCCCTCTTATTTCAGCACCAATATTTAAAGGTTGCGCCAAAATCTAATGGGCCTAAGCGCTGGCCCATAGGGTGTCCAAGGTCCCTAAGACAGCCAAACCCCTCTCGCTTCTATCATTCTTACAAAAATAGTACTCTCACACTCTCCCTTTTCTCCACAAAGGCTCCGTTAGGGTTTTGCTTCCGCTTTCCGTTAAGCTAGAAGAACTCTGTTTATTCCATGTAAGTTAACCTCCTAACTAATGTTCCCACTGTTCTAGCTCTGTGGTCTGGGTTCCAACTAAGGTTTCTCTATTTGACCTTGTTCCCTCTATGTTCCACTAATTTCCAGCTCACTGACTTGTCCCTAGAGCTGATATGCTCCGCTGTTTGGTGTCAAACTCTTTTTACTAGCTCTTTCTAGGTAAGGGAAGCTAGGTTTTCTTAGTTTAAATCGATCTTTACCTATTTTTGGGTCTGTTTCGTATTTTCGATGTTTGGGTGGTATGTAAAAAGTTATGAACGTGATATGTGCTTTGCTATGGTTGATTATTGGTGTTGGCGTGTGTAACATCCCGTTAGGATATTACGGATTTATAAATAAAATAAAGAAAATAAAATAATCAGCGCATTTAATAATACCTCATTTTCCCAAAACGCGGGAAAATTTAAAATTCATTAAATAAGCAAATAACATTCATAACCATCCGTTATAGAACCAAAAGAACAATGTTATAAAATCACCCATCAGGGTTTACAACTGTTTCCAAAAGCAATAAAGAAAACATAAGAATTCCCTAAGTCGAACCCCTCTCCGCGACTAAGCGTCACCTGAGCCACCTGTATCAACAACATTTGCTCCCGTGTACCGCGTACACGATCATTATCAAACACACACAGATAGGGTGAGCTTAACAGATAAATCATATATATAATGTTCACATAAATATATATCTACATACACACATATCACGGTACATAACTTAACATCCCACATGTTTTATACTTTGACTCCTACCATCTGACCCCCAATCAGAACATTCGTGTTCTACTCCGTCGAAATGATTACTTCAAGGTGACTTGCTGCCATACCTATCGGCCACAACCGATAGAGCACGTGCCGGAAAACATGCTACGGATCATACACTGTAACGCCTGGTAGAGTTTCCATATATGAACATAGTCCGTATTGTCCCAAGACTACCTAACTCGTCAGCCAACAACTAAGGAGGACAATCTATCTGGACCCATCCGTACTGGCCACAACCAGCACACTCGTACCGGCAACACTCGCCAACCCAAGCCACAACTCAAGGGTTCCTCGTGTTCATCCGTCATCCCGAGCCACAACTCAAGAGATGCTATTCCGAGCCACAACTCAAGGAATACCACGTGCTTAACCCCTATCCCGAGCTACAACTTAAGGGATACGTTCTGAGCCACAACTCAAGGAACATCAGCAATCCCACCTTTAAAGCACCACTAGTCGCGTTGTAGATCACAAGTACAAAACCACAACTCCAAGCTGCAACAGTACAAATCGCCTGGTAGGGGACACGTGCCACCAGGCGCTGCCAGCTCCTAGACCGCTTGACGTGTGTCGCGTACCGCCAAGCGCACAACGCCTCAAAAACTCCCGTCGCTACAGGTATCACCTGGCGGTATTACTCTCACCGTCAGGCGCCTACGTAACAGTGGCTCACTGTTTACACAAATATCGCCTGGAGCCACAGACCCGACCGCCAGGCGCTGCACTATCAGGTTCTCTCTGATTTCCTCTCTACCGCCTGGCGGAGTCGTTCCCTCCCGCCAAGCGCTATACCAGAACAGCTTGTTTCTGGTTTAATACCTATAATGATCCTTCATTCCCTTCCACGGACCTCGCCATCCCTTACTCCACACCGAAGCTTAAGATTAAGGTCAATATTACCTGTTATCATCATATTTAATCCACTCCTACCCACACAAAACAGAAATTGTTCCTCATAATATACTATTGGTCATGTTATGCATGTGATTAATCATCTCAATCTACTATCTTAGACTCTAACTGGTTTATGTTCGATACCCATCCAACCTTAGTTGTGCTTTATACTTCATTCCGAATTAAAACCTATTTTCAAACCTCACGACCCACTCGTGATTTTCCATTCTTTATCGTTCACAACGTGTTATCCCACTCAAAATATATCAAAGAGAAGCCTTTTCATTGAATTACCCTTTATTATTTCATGACCAGATTATCATCGCATCTAACCCAACTTAACGCACTCCAAACTCTCCCACATGCCCCTGATTTCCACGCTGCCACCTAGCGGTATCCTCTAGCCCGCCAGGTGGTACATCAGACTTGGGAAATTCCAGGTTCTGTTACAGCCTATCACATTTTCTCCCATTCTCTTGCTGTGTTTCCTGTCAAATATTCTCTGAGTTCACACTCTCACTCACTCGCAGGTAGACTCATGTGTAGTTCCCCCCTCAATCTTTACCACTTTCTCCCTTACAATTTCAACGTCAATTGGTCTAATAACAAGGTCTCCTTTCCTTCCAACCCTAACACTGTTCCATTACTTATGCAGATCACTCAAGCCGAAAATCATCAAAATACCACCTCAATTATGTTATAACCACAAATCTCCAAATTTTCCCCTGATTAGAATCATCCCAGGAAGCATAGAATCAAAAATCGCGTCAACAGACTTGCGTTGCCTAGCGGAAATTAATCACCGCCAGGCAGATCATGAAATAAGCCCAGAATTTAGCCATCCATTTGCGTCGCCTGGCGGTACAGGGTTTCACCGCCAGGCCCTGCCCTTAGAAACACCCCAAAACTCATATAATAGGCATGAGCCGCCTGGCGGCTATGTGTGGCCCGTCAGGCGGTTTCTGAAAAATTTCCAGAAATCAAAATTTCATAATCAAAATGAGATTCATGCATTCACATCATCATATCATTCATGGAGTTTAATATAAGCACAAAAATAAACGGAGTTCAGCTCCCCTAACCTGGATCCTTTTGCTAAAATTTGGTTTGCTTTGAAGGACTCTAATGATCACCACGTTTCCCCCTTCTTGATATGCTCCCTCAATCCTCACCAGAATCTCACTCAAACCTCACCAATCTCTCTGATTTTCGTGCTCTAATTTAGGTTGCTATTCCAGCTTGCCAAAACCTTCCCTATGACCACTTTTTACCCTTTTAAACTTGGCTTTTAGTAGAGTTTAATTATCCAACACGAAAATTTACCTAATGGTACTATTAATTACCATTAAATTTACCTTTAGGATCTGTTTTTCAACTACCCAAGGCTACCTCTCAACTATCTAGGGTTTTTTCCAACCTTTCATATTCAATTCAAAGCCAAAATGCCAAAAATGCCAAAAATAAAGTTTTTAGTTTTGTTCTCCAAGGTTTGAACCCATACCCATTCATTCACCAAACAATTGCACAACCAATTCAACCAATCATGTTTCATGCTTAACAAATCCAATTCAGACATCATATCATACCAGGACATGATTACATATATTTAAATAATAAAACAACCACAAAAGTTAGCATACATAGGACTCGAACCCAAGTCCTCTCACACAATCAAAGTACTCTTAACCACTTGAGCTAGTACTTTTCCACATCATATCAACCATAATTTAATGTCATAATCATTTCCCCACCCCCATTTATTAATTAATTATTTATTTAATTAATTAAATTCTACGGGTCTTACAGCTTGTGTGAACAGTGGAGGGTTCTGGTTTTCTCGCCCAAGCGAGCGTATCTCGCCTAGGTGAGATTAGCAGCAACTTGCCCAGGTTGTTTGCGCAAGTTGTCGCTCAGGCGACGAGCTCTGTTTTGAGCGAGAGTCTATCTCGCTCAGGTGAGGAGGTCTCGACTAAGCGAGAGAACGTGCAAGCCATTGTTCCTCACTTCTCGAGCTCTCACCTAGGCGAAAGGAGCTCGCTCGAGCGAGAAACCCTCTCTCCTGAGCGAGACCTTTCTACCTGAGCGAGGAGTTGGGCAAGAATGCATTCTTGTTTTGTTAGTTCTCTGTTCTTGGATGTTTGGCACCTGATTGATTGAATCACTATGTTAAAGCATGAAGTGTGTGAATATGCATGAGTAAAGATGATTTATAAGTGGTGAATGATGAGTTTGGCATGATCTCAGTATGGAATATAAATGAATGGTTGGTTATATATGTGGTCATGGATTTGGTATGAGCAATAATGTTATATTGATGGATGAAAACATGGTTTTGATTTGGTTAAGACGTAATTTCATGATAGTTTCGTGGTGGTGCATCATTAGTTAGGACATAATTCCATGAATCTCTAGGTGAGATCTCATGGTGGTGCCATAGTTGGTCAGGACGTAATTCCATGACCCCTGTTAGTGGGAGTTCATGGTGGTGCCTCATTTATATAATTTAGTAAGGATTCAAGGTAAGGATTGCATCCTGACACTCTAAAGAGTTAGTTAGTCTTACATAGAGCATATTGACTCGAGTGGTGAGAGTATTAGGAGGCCTGAAACACTTTAAGGGCTAACCTTGTGTGTGGGGGGATGAAACACTATAATAATTAGCTCAGTAGAGCAGCTTGGTAGAGCAGTTAAGTTCATGTCTTATTAAGTCTAAATAATGGTTTTCCTATGTGTCAGCGATTATGGCACGTACGCGTAAAACTCCTCAATCTTCTCAGGGTGATGTACCACATATCGCCAGGACGATAGAAGAAATGGTGGCAGCCATGACTCAGCAGAGTACTACCATGATGCAACAACATGAAGCATCGATGCAGCGACAGGCAGCATCATTGGAACAGCAACAACTGGTGATGCAATAGATAGAGGCTGCTAGGGTAGTTGCTGAGGATGCCCACAACAAGCATATGGAGGCCCTCCGCCAATTGGAGGAGAACAGGATAGTTGCCCATGTCTTTTGTCTCGAGCCACGACCTCCAGTCAAAGAGTGGAGTTTGGAAGACTTCTTGAAGCATCACCCGGTAAAATTCAACGGAAAGACTAGTCCTGATGTTGTAGACCAATGGCTGAAGGATATGAAGAGGATCTTTAATGTGAAGTCGTGCCCGATGGAGAACTATTTGGCATTTGTGGTGTACATGCTCACCGGTGAGGCAAAGCATTGGTGGATCAACATGAAATCCATTATGGAAGAAAGGGAGGAACCAGTTACTTGGGAGGACTTCAGCGGGAAGTTCCTCTTCGAGTACTTCCCCGATAGCATGAGGTATGCTAAGGAAGTGGAATTCCTCCAGTTGACTTTGGAGAGTAAGTCAGTTGCAGAGTATGCTGAGAAGTTTAAGCATCTCAGCTGCTTCTACACTTTGCCACTCGATGAAGAATGGAGATGTCGTAAGTTCGAGAACAGCCTTAGGGGAGACATCCGTCGGATGGTTGCCCCACTGTCCATCAAGGATTTTGCTGCCTTGGTGAAGAAGGCCAAAGTTATGGAGAAGATGAAGGGCGAGGTAGAGGCTCAACCAGAAGATTGGTGGACCATATGGGTCCAAACCGAGACATGAGGAGAGGAGGAAATCGTATGATAGACCTCATCATCAGTCTCAAGGGCCTAGGAGTTTTCCATCACAACAGGGTAGGGTCCAGTGTTTCAGGTGTGAAGGCCCTCATTTGAGGAGTGTTTGCCCACATATGGAAGGTTACCCCAGATGTAACCATTGTGGCAAGGAAGGCCATTTCGGCAAGGATTATCCCTCCCTTGCTAGGGCAGTGACACGACCTCCCGTTCATAGGAACAGAGGCAATAGGCCTCAAGCGACAGGTCACGTTTACGCCATGATAGGAGTAGAGGCTGCAAGCTCAGGTAACCTTATTATGGATTGTTGTGTGATTGTTGGGATGAAATGTTGTATGTTGTATGACTCTGGAGTGACACACTCTTTTGTGTTAGATGCTTATGTAAAATGATTGGGTCTGCCAGTGTGTGAGCTGTAGTGTGAGCTTGTGGTATCTACTACGACATCGGGTTTGGTCAGGACATCGTCATTGTGTGTTAGATGTCCAATAGAGGTAGAGAGGCGCAAGTATAAAGTGAATCTGATCTGCTTACCTTTACAAGAGTTGGAGGTGATCTTGGGGATGGATTGGCTCTCTACCAATCACATTCTTATAGATTGTCGAGAGAATAGGGTGTTGTTCTCCAACTCAGAGGAGCCTGAGTTTGTATTGTCTCAAGGCGTGATGAAGGAGATTCAAGGCAGCGCGTAGTGCTTCATTATATTCACCCATCTAGAGGTGGATGAGGAGGAAAAGACGTCGGTTATACTTATGGTGCACAAGTTTGGAGATGTGTTCCCGGAGGAAGTGTCAGGGTTGCCTCCCAATAGAGAGGTGGAGTTCTCTATTGACCTGGTGCCAAGAACCAGTCCAGTGTCGATGGCTCCATACCGTATGGCTCCGGCGGAATTGGTAGAGCTCAATAGTCAAATACAGGAGCTATTGGGAAACAGTTCATAAGGCCTAGTACTTCACCTTGGGGAGCACCTGTGTTGTTGGGAAGAAAAATGATGGAAGTTCACGTCTGTGTGTAGACTATAGAAAGTTAAATAAGATGACCATCAAGAACAACTACCCCCTCTTGAGGATTGACGACTTGATGGATCAGTTGCATGGGTCATCGGTGTTCTCAAAGATTGATTTGTGGTCGGGATACCATCAGACTTTAGTGAAGGCAGACAATGTACAGAAGACAGCCTTCAGGTCCCGATATGGACACTACGAGTACGTAGTTATGACTTTTGGTGTGACCAATGCTTCAGCTGTGTTTATGGACTACATGAACATGATTTTAAGGCCTTTCTTGGATAAGTTTGTCGTAGTCTTCATAGGACGTAGTTCCACGATAGTTTCGTGGTGGTGCCTCATTGGTTAGGGCATAATTCCATGAGCCTCTAGGTGAGACCTCATGTTGGCGCCTCAGTTGGTCAGGACGTAATTCCATGACCCCTATCAGTGGGAGTTCATGGTGGTGCCCCATTTATATAATTAAGTAAGGATTCAAGGTAAGGATTGCATCCTGACACTCTAAAGAGTCAGTTAGTCTCACGTAGAGTGTACAGACTCGAGTGGTGAGAGTAGCAGGAGGCCGTGAACCCATTAAGGGCTAACCTTATGTGTGGGGGAAAGAAACACAGTAACATTTAGCTCGGTAGAGCAGTAAAGGCCACCACAAGTGCACACATCCGTTGAATCCGACTAAATTATATGTATCCGGATGAGTCGTGTCTGAGTCTTAGTGTATCGTGTGCAAGTCATAACATGATTGGTTGACGTATGCATCTTGAACTATAAAATTGTATGTAACCGTATGATAAAACATTTTTCTGCTCTAGCTTACCCTTTCGCTTGTTTGATTGTTATGTGTGTGATTTTCTCCTTTTGCGATGATCATCAATTTATTGATGTAAGCAGATGCGAGGGCTCCCCGTGGTCATCAGGGTGATAGAGGTTCCATTGCTTAGTCATCTGGATTTGGGCTCTGCTGGTTATGTCTTCTGTTGGGGTGTTGCCCCATGTATTGAATTATTTGGCATCATATTTTGAATACTTTAGACCTTTTACCTTGTTTTGTATCGGCATCGTGATGTGCCTCGAGTATTGTCCTCTAAGTACTTTGGATATCTGTAGGAGTGATGTTTTACTCCATTGATCTTACTTCTTATATTATTCTCTGTGACATTTCCTTTAATTAGCGTTATTAATTAAATGGGGTGTTATAGAAAGCATGTCTAGTAAAAGGTCATCTAATTGATCAATATATGTTTAATATTTAACAAGATTACATGGAGTGTCACCCTTATAGATGAGACTTAAGTCGAACATAATCTTCATATACCTCAATATATGTTTTAGTGTAAGTTACTCTTTATTAGGATCAACCATAGAATGACTATTCGAAAAAGGTCTCATCACATAATACATATTGTCATATACATTAGCCTCCTCTATAGACTACTATAAGAAAATCGAGTCATTGAAGTTTTGTTTTATAGCTTTGATAAAACAATATTGATTACAAACATATGAATAGACGATGGTAAATGACTAACAATACACTAGACACACTTATACCAAAACGGTCCATGGTCTTTTAAATATGAAAGTTTGACATAAAACGAGACCCTTTTAAGAAAAATATGTTTATCTCTATACCCAAAATTACACCAAACAATAAATATGTTTATCTCTATACCCAAAATTACACCAAACAACTTACATATTTTTCATCTTAAATTCAGTACTTAATATTTACCTTCAACTTTTGAATCTAATATTGTTTATAATAATATCCTTTGAAATCTCCATCCATCATCTTATAATAAACAAAAGTATTATACATACTTTTTTATACTTTTGTTGTGTCCATAAAAGATAAAGTATATAGTTATAGTAATGAAATAAACACAATAAAAATGAACATTTTTTTATTTATATTTATAAACATCTATTCAACATATTAGATTAAAATTAATATGCACATGAAAGATATAACGACCCAATCAAACATATTACGTAATTATATCTCGTGGACAAACAAGTATGATATAGAGTTTATAACATCCTGTATAGTCCTCAACATAAAAACATATTAGTTGTATTTCAAATGAAAAGAGGAATAGACTACAACATCATACTAGTGTCTATATCTATAAAACTATCCATCATCTACCATTCCATGGCCGTCTCAGAGTTGCTCCTCTTCAAAATCTATATTATCTTTTGCTCTTGTTAAGTTCACGGTCATGCTAGGTAGATAGCAAACACCACAGAGAAGAACACAGGGTAGTAAACTAGAATAAATTAAAATCATACTACAAGATTTAAACATTAACTCTATAAAATGCATACATCACTTCACAAATCTCACATCACATTTAGAATATTTCAAAATCAAAACCTCTAAGATAATTTTTGAAGAATTGGTGTATTAAGTAGACTATGAGATAATGTATGACAAGATAAATTCTTATCAGATACATTCATTCTCTTATCAAATATTGATATAAAATCTTCCTTCGACTCACACAACTAAATATCTTTTTTTATGTGAGTCTAATACTTACTAGAGTTAGAATAATCTAATATGAGTGTCTATCACCAATACACTTCATAAATCACCACACATATACTATTTCTCCTCTTGAATAACTACAATCAAATTTGACATAGTTCACATCAAATCATAACAAAATCTATCATATTTAAGCTACTTATACCATTGCATAGCAGTACATTTTCACTTAGCGAATTCATGTCTTACTGAGCAAGTGTCCCGTAAGAGAATACTTGCCCAACAATCATAGTATTTGTCCAACAAGAAAATTATCCTAATGCTCTCTGACTTTGCTTAAAACCTTATCGCTTACAAGCCCACCCAATGAAAAATATTGGGACTAAATTCTGAAGAAAAAAAATAAAAAATAAAAAAGTCAACGAGACTCTCTCGGTCGGTGAGGCAAGCACACTTTGCTCTCTAGTTTTCAATATTTCATATTCGCTTAGCCTGCCTTGGCTTGCCCAGTTCCTGGGACCGCTTTTTACGAGCTCAACCATGAACAAATAACTCACTCAATACATGTCAAAAAAATTGTATTGTCAACTTCAAGATTGCATACTTCAACATTTATGTCTAGTGATACGGAGGAGTTAGGCCGGTGTTTAAAGAACAACTTTGTTACTGAACATATATTAATAAAAAAGTAATGACATTATTAGAGGACCACCAAAAGTAATTGTTTTCCAAAAAAAAAAAAGGACAGGAGATAAGAAATTAAGCACTTTCTTTATAGTGTGATGTGAAAACTCAGTTATTATATCTTCACTAAAGAAAATATTTCATTATATTTTCACTTTTTTTTCATGAAAAAAAGAAAATAAAAAAGAGTTGGCATAAATACGTCTTTTAATATTTAAATTAAAAATTATGAAATTTTATTTTATTTCCTTTCTTTAATATATTTTTAGCTTTAGAATTCTAAACTAGTCTCCCATCTTTATTTTCATTCCATAACATTTTACTGATCTTAATAGTTTCTAACTATTTTTAAATATTTAATTGTATTTCACTACATTTTATCGATTTTTTTACAGCTATATGTTTCTAAATATTAAATCTAAAGTAATGAATTTGTTGCATCTGTTACTAGATATTGAAATAGATATGGTTATCTCATAATATTACAAAACGAATTGCTATTTTTACAGTTTCTAAGCGTCTAAATAAATATTCTTCTGTATAAGACTTTCCAAGTATATATTCTTTAAATATTTTCAAATGTGTACCCTCTCCCAAATAAATAAGAGAGTAATACAAAGCAAACCATCTTAAACATACTAATGCCAAGATCAAGCGTAATCTTGTAGCATATCACTCAAAAATAAAATATGGCACATTTTAATAAAGATTTAGTTTCAAAGAAGGATTACTAGTTCTCTTTTAGAAATTAAAAGTATGGATGTTGTTAATCAGTACTATAAGGTATTGTTTATGGTGTAATTAATTAACATTGAATTTTGTAAAAATTAATAGTTAATTACGATATTAAATGAATTTTAACTTTCTAATAATTATTAATACAATATTTAGAGGATAAAATTGTTCATAATTATTATACCACTGTAATTGATACTTTATTTGTTATCCACTAAAAAAAGGTTAAAAAACAAACAATTATTTTCTCTTAATTACTTTTGTTTACGTTTAATTATATTTTAATTTTTATTAACATTAAAATATAATTATTTTATTGTTTAATTTTTTTTTTAACATTTTTTTGTATCAAATAAATTACCATATATATATATATATATATATATATATATATATATATATATATATATATATATATATATAATATTTATGAACATTTTTGTCTTCTAAATTAAGTAAAAATTACTAATAATAGGGTCATAATTTATTTCATATTATGATTAATTATAAACTCTTACAACATTCATTATTTATTAGTTACCCCCCTTAAAGGGTGTCTTTATTGTTATGGTTAGCATTCTCTTGAAAAATAAATATTTTTTAATGGAGAGAAATTTGATCGGATAAAAGATGATCATCACGAAACATTAAATGGCGTTTAATGAATTTTATTAACTTACATAAAGTAATTTAGTGTATCTTTATCATTTATTAGTAGCTTTAAACATTAAACATATTAATGCATAAAAAAGTTGTTTTACTCGATGTCTTTTCTTACACTCATTTTCATAATTCTCGATCCACACTTTTTGTGTCTTAACTTTCTAAAAAGTAATTTATGATATTGACATGTCAAACTATATTTCATCTCGTGTCTTAATCATACTTATTATCCAAACTATACATTTTAATATGCTTTTAACATTTACTTGGACGAAGGATTTCAATAATTTAGAAATTGAAATAATTAGTAATTAAATTATTTATAATTGAGTTCTTTCCATTATTTAAATAATTACTTGAATAAAGTAATTGAAATATCTTATATTTTAATTATTTTGTTTAGATAAAATAATTTAATTTCTATTTTATTGTAAACTCAATTTCAACCTTGAATATAACTTAACTTAGTTCGACCTTAGTTGGTACAATCTAAGTCGATTTTCAACCTCGGTACAATTTAAATTGATTCGACCTTAGCCAATTCAAACTAATTTAGCCCGAGTTGACTTAACTCAACCTCAACTAGAATATATTTGTTTAAAAGTTATGTTTAGGCAAACTCAACTCGACCTTCATCCCGAGCTAACTAAGCTCGAACTTTGGCCCGAGCTAACTCAACTAAATCTTTGGTCTGGATCGACTCGTTTCAACCTTCGATTAGGGTCAACTCGACTCGACATTTGACCAATCCCGACCCAGCTCGACCTTTATCCGAAGTCAACTTGACTTAGAGCCATCTCGTATCGACCTTCGACCAAGGCCGGCCAAGGTTGACTCGACTCAACTTTCGGCTTAGGTCGGCTCAACTCAACTTTTGCCCCAGCTCAGCTTAACCTCTAGTTCATTCTTCAGCTCATCCTTCAACTCGGGCGGGCGAGCTCAACTCGACCTTTGGTCCAAACTGAGTCATCTCAACATTCTACCCGACCCAACCCGACTTTTTGTATCTGCAGACTCTTTTTGTCCTAGGCAATAATCAATTCCACAACTTGAGAAATTTCAATTTCTTTTTTCTTTGGTGAAGTCCAAATTCTAATATTTTAGTTATTTGAAATACCTTCTTAAAATTCTTCAATTTAAATTTTCTTATCTAAACATGTTATTTTTCTTGAAAAAATTTCAAATTTTTCAAATAAATAAATTACTCTATGAAATTATTTCATTCAAACATGGCATTAAGGTATTTTTCGGAAATGTTAAATACTCATGTCTATCAAAGTCAAAAGGTTTTAGAAAGTCAATAATACTTCGGTTAACATAAATATTTAATAGAAGACTATTTTATTTTCAGGCTGTATTAATGAATAGGTTGATATTGCAGAGTAGTTAAATATCATTAAATACTATGACGTAAAAAAAAAGTTTTTTTCTTATTCTTAATAGTAGATATATATTATTGAGGTGTAAATTAAAATTTAGTATGAACTAATTTACTTCTTAAAATAATATATTCATTATTTACTATTTAAAATTATCAACAATAATTTTTTCATTTTGATAAAATAACAACCATTTAAATTTAAAATAAAAATTTTTAAAAATAAAATGTAATCAATTATTTTGATTATAATTAAGCCGTGAACAATGTTAAATTATTTTTACTAATTTTGTATAACCAAAAATTAATATTTTTATATTCATTAATTTTATAAATAATTTTAAAATAATTTTCATTCATTTATAATGGTTTTCTTAGTTTAGAAAATAAATAAGTATCCTCATCTTTTAAAATAGCAGTATTATTCACCACGAATGGCATCGACACAAAACACAAATACATATATAAAAACATGGATCAATACTATTATGCTGCTACCATTTTTATAAACCAGTGGTTACACGTTGGAAGTCTCACATCGACTAGAGATAAGGCCAATTCACAATATATAAGTGAGGTGCAAACCTCACCTTACAAACCGGTTTTGTGGGGTTAAGTTAGGCTTAAAGCCCACTTCTAACATGGTATCAGAGCCAAGTTAAAGCCTATCCTAGAGAACTTTCTTGGATATTCCACCCGATATCAGACCGCTAACGGACCACCCACTAATTTCTTATCCTACGCACGAGATGAATATACGAGGGGGGGTGTTGGAAGTCCCACATCGACTAGAGATAAAGCCAATTCACAATATATAAGTGAGGTGCAAACCTCACCTTACAAGCCGATTTTGTGGGGTTGAGTTAGGCTTAAAGCCCACTTCTAACACACGTCACTGTGAAAAGAGAAAATTAAAGTGAATTTGAATAAAATCTTAAATGAAAATAAAATAATAAAATAATATGATTTGATAAAAACAAAAAATAAAATCTTAAATGATAAAAACTCATTCTTTTAAAACACAATCTCAACTATTTAGTTTCTAAAAACGCATCCTCTCTCTTTTCTCTCTACTCCAATTTATTTTTCCATTTCAACCCAACCCTGTTCTACTTCTCTCTCATCTGAATTTTCATCCTTTCTTGAATCAGAGACAATTTTTGGGTTTGTAAAAGAGTCTTCTTCGAATCCACGTGAAAATTTCTTTCTTCGTGTCAGCTAAAAATCTAACATTCTTCTTCTTCTTCTTTTAGTTTGGGATTTTTGTTTCTTCTTGAATTCTAATCAGAGCTTCATTCTTCTTTGTGATTCCTTCGCTTTGGCTTCTCGAGGTTGATTTGAGATTTTGGTGCTCAAAATTGTCTTTGGGGTTTTGTTGTTTTAATCTTGGCCTTAAGTGAGAATCTTTAGCTTACACGAGAGCCCTTATCACTCAAGCGAGAGAAATCTAGTTCAAGCAAAACTAGCCAGAATTCACTTTGCTCTCTGTACGAATTTTAGCATAAGCGAGAGTCCTTGTCGCTTAAGCGAGAGCCCCTATCGCTCAAGTGAGAATTTCTAGCTCTAGCGAGAATGCTGTAGAATTTTAATTCCTTATTTTCAAACTGTGATTGACTGAGTTAATTTAAAAAATATGATGTATAAAGCTATGCATGAATGATATGGTATTTTTGATACTTGACTTGGTATGTTGTTGGAAAATATGTGATCGTTTGATATATGGATTTTGAGATGGAATTATTGATATGTGAATATGAAAATATGATTAAGGATGAATTTTATTATGAAAGTATTATTGTGGAACTATGATGATAATGGGTTTTTGAATATATATATATATATATATATATATATATATATATATATATATATATATATATATATATATATATATATATACACACACACACACACACACGAT
>Ga0214543_1003994_pt1 | contig 28265 bp, 9 predicted proteins | sample CNSS2metaG_FD_160094 | JGI IMG/M metagenome (GOLD analysis project Ga0214543, IMG submission 160094) | Root nodule microbial communities from cowpea collected in UCLA plant growth center, Los Angeles, California, USA - CNSS2 | ecosystem: Host-associated > Plants > Roots > Nodule | place: USA... | reverse complement strand
TATGGAAGAAACAATCATCATTCTAATATTGAATATTTGATAATATTATGTTTCCTTTATCATAAAAATTTTATTATTTTATAAAAATTAATTAAAATTAATATTGAAGTAGTAAGAAAATGGGTATAGGTATGGGTACAAGATTATACCCGTTATCCGGTGGGGATGGGGATGGGTCAAAAGTTTAATACCCGTTGGGTTTGGGTATGGGGATGGGGATGAATTTTTTTTACAGGGATGGATATGGGATAGCGAAACCCGTGCCCGCCCCGCCCCGTTGCTATCCCTACTTTCATCTATGTTTACTTGAACAAAAGTTGTCCCTATATGTGTCGTATGTCTAAGGCTTACAAAATATTTTGTAGCTATTTTATCTTTTAAATTATCTACTAATAAATTATCTACTAATATACGTCAATTCTTAAAGGAATAAAAAGTTAAAATAATTTTCAAATGAATTGTCGTTATGCACAGAAAAACGCATGGCAAATATTTATTTGATCACATGAATAAATATATAAATGGACAAGTTTTGCACAAACATTTTTACAGAAAAATATAAAAATATTTTTTCATAAATAAAACATACCTTATGCATATAATTAAGTATATTTTTAGTAATCTAAGTTAAGATCATTACTTGCTAAATAGTCCGATTACAAATTTTTAATTTTCGTGATTTAATTTTGCAATCTTGAAGATCGAAAAGAAAAAAACTAATTTAGGGTTGAAACTAAAAAAGTATAGTTTGTGCTAATCTTTTTTGCTTGGTCAAATTGGTATAAAAAACCAATTCTTTTTAATGAGTCGGGTGAAGCGGTGTGGTATGGTTCATGTGGAACCCACTCCTTCCATACCAACTTTTTACCTAATAATTGCTAAGTAAGAGAATCATCTTATATTCCTTAAAGAGTTACAGTGCATAGAACTGGTATTTAAAGAGGGGACAGATTAATGTGCGACATGTACCATGATACAGTACATATACATTATTTTACTTTGTCTTTAGTTCAGTGCATCCTTGGTAACACCTGGGTTGTACTCATAATTATTTTCTCAAATAAAAAAAAAAAACTGTTTTTCTGTTGATTTCTTCATAATTTTATATTACAAAAGGATCTTATCGCTAAGCCAAGAGCAATACAATTAATTGTTGGATATCTATATTTTATAGATAAAATATTTTTATAATAGGTACAAATTTTATTTTATAAACTAATTTTTAGATTTGAATTAGACTTAAATTAACTTTTTAAAATTATATCAAAGTCATTTGAAACATGTATATCAATAGTTATTCTTTTGTTGAGTTTATCAAGCGAACATTTATTAATTTATAATTTCAGATTTAATATGTATATATCTTGATGTAATGAGTATGTTGGAGTTTTTACATAAAATGAAGATAAAATAATTAATTTTACATAATTGAGTACCGTGAGTTGAACTTGTATTTTAATGTTTGAATGATTTTTTATTTTAATTTTTCATTATTAGATTTGGAAGGAACAATACAATTTCCATGATGTAATAAAAATAATATATTTTGATTCAACTTGGCTTTAGTATTAAGTTAAAACATAAATTAATAGAGACCCAATAATAGGCCAGGTTGAAAGACGAAAAACAAGGAGAAAACAAGAAAATTCTACAGGTTATTCACCAGCAAAGAAATAAACGAACATCTCTAATAAAAAGGTGACGAGTAATGTAAAATGCAACCAAACTCGGGTTTCTCTCGTATCTGAGGAAATGTTACCATTTACACATTATTTTTATTATTATTATTATTATTATTATTACAATTGGTATGCCATTCAAACTAAGCAACACAATGTCTATGAAAGAGTGAAACTAGATTACAGAAACCCAAAAGCAGAGACCAAAAAACATGGATTTGAGAAGAAACTAGGTCTCACAACACAGTCCTTAACAACAGTTGCAGAAACCTAGTAACCTAGTATCATAAGACATAAGAACTAGGAATGAAAAGCCAGAGCAAGCATCTGTGCTGTGGGCAAATCTGCATGAAGCCCCAGAGGGAATATAGGGCTGAAATGATGCCAGCATCGAGCGAGTGAAGTTGAGGTTTGTCTGTTAACGCCGAAGGAGTAAAGAGAAGAACCCAAAAGCAGAAGCTTCACGCGTAGAAACATAGCATAAGTGTCCAAAAAGAAGGTAACACTGGAGAGAAACCAGAGAAGGAACAAGAGATAGTAATATTGGCAACCGATCAAGGTTGCCATTGGTTGCTATGAAGGCACACAGATTCACCACAAACATGGGTCTTCCTTATATGGCCTTTCTCAAACGCCGTTTCACACTCCAAATAAACAATGTAGAAGCACGTTTTGCAAATTGCTTTTTCTATTTTTTTATTACTTGCGAGGAACGCGAGGCCTCACCCACGTAAATAATATTCAGAGACACTATTCTTATATATAAAAACAGTGCCAGCAACCAGCAACCTTATTTCAGACTTGACATCGCATCGCACTACTCTACAACGCGTCCTCCACATGTTCGATGAAAGGTTTCATGTCGAGATTTTGGCGATTTAGGCAAAATTTAAAATAGGAATAATGTTGATTTAGATTCGAAATTTTATATTTTAATTTTTTAATATTTTTAACTCTACAGTTTTTTATTAGGGTTTTATGATTAAATAATTTCCATAGGTAATAATATAAAGGAATGTAGTGAATTAATTCAATCTATCTTATAACATAATTGATGTCACATACGATTTAGTCAATTTCAACTTTTGAAAAATTATTTCAACAATGCCAACTGTTATAAATAATGTTAATAATATTGTATAAATAAATACATTTAAAAAAATTAAAAAGTGGATTTTAAATTTAACTTAGTCTTATAAAATAATAGAATTTTTACCCATTCACACACTATAAAATTATTTTCTTGTTTATATGTAAAATGTAATATTTCACATGTTCATATTTCATTCAACCCTTAAAACAAATCAAGACTATCAATGTTAAAGTAATCATTAAAACTCAAAAATATTTTCAAGATGAATACAATATTTTTCCAATTCATGTTACTCTGAAATTTTAAATTTGTTCAAATGAGCTGAAAAACTAAATAGATTTTCATATATTTTATTTTTAATCAACACTCAATAGAAGAAATAAATTTATCTAATATATACAAAACAAAATCAATAAAATATAACTTTCAAGTGAATGAGTTATTTAATTACTTAACAATTTTATCAAAATATACTTTTTGTTTCTTTGAAAATATTACGCGTTTTTATTGAATTTAGGTTATATATCAATTTAAATAATATATTTTTTTGGTGAATTCTAATGCCGATGCAAAATAAATTTTCTTAAATTTAAAAAAAAAAAAAGGACTGATCTTACGTAATCTATATCAATATCTGACTCCATATCTTAAATAGCATGATCACTATATCCTATCAAATATTCATTTCCATTAATAAAATTTAAAATTCTTAAAAAAATTGTCTTGTAAATTTTTGAAGCCTTAGTTGTCTAGTTTGTTTAATTAAATTTAAGACTCCACTTCAATTTACATCTTAATGGTCGAAAGTTAAAAACCTTTTTCCTAACCCATTTATTTAAATATAATTAAACATGGACATAACATATTTTTTTTTATTTTTTTATGTAAATTGATATACGCATGAGAAGGGGAATGGACATGATGTGAGGGATTTCCAAATCATTCTAGGAACCACCACCCACTCTAATCACAAGAGTGGTAACTTCCTCTCAAACTTTAAATAGAGGATTGTCTTTTATTCTAAGCAAAATTTGGAATATACATGAAGAAATATTATTGAGTGATTTTTTTGTTTATGTTTGCGTGAGTCTTATCTTGAGTGACTCAAGTCACGAGTTCCCTATTTATCTCATGGGTTCTATTGAGTGACTTGGAGAGGAGCACAAATTTCATTTCTCTATGACTTTCATTCACTTATCTCACGAGTATATGAGTTATGTGATGGTGAAACTCTCAATTATCTCAATTGATGAATTGAGTGCCGTGAAGAGTATTATGTATCCACTTATCTTGACGAGCACCCTAAGTGACTTGACAACTTTCATCTTCATTTTTCATTCCACGGTTTATCTTCAATCGCGTTTTCTATCTTTTACTTCGCATAGTATTTTTGGTTAGATAAGACATTCCGTCGAATAATTGACGTGTGTGTCGTCTTTCTTGGAAGCAACTATTATCATGTGGTATCATGAACCCGATTGTGACTTGTTTGTGATATGGTTGAAAATTAAAAACCCTTTCTCCTTAACATCTTTTTGATTTATTTAAATATAATTAAATATAAATATAACATATTTTTTATGTAAATGATAAATTTTAGTATGTTGATATCATTATTTTAGTTTTTATGCATGTTTGTACACGTGATACAACGGAGTTGTGGTACAACTTATATTGTTAACAAATGTGTAAGGGTAAGTTGATTTGGTTGATTCAAGTTAAGCAGTTTGCATATAAGCATACGTTTTCTTGTAGATTATAACCAAGGTTGGTAAAGTATTGAAAAAATATTTTGGAGTTTACGAGACTTCTATATTAGAATAAAAATATAAAAAAAATGACGTGTCACAATAAAACTTACAAAAATAAAATTAAACTTCATAAAACAACTCCTTATTATGTGAATCATGTTTTTTATGTATTTCTAGTTATGTCGTTAGGATTAGTTAGTGGAAGAAATAGAATACTATTTAAAGGATAAATTTTGTGGCTTAATTTGTTGCTTTAATCATAAATCAAACCCACATGTACAAAAAACTAACTAATTAAGTCAAACATGTTATTTCATTGTCTTTATACAAAATTTGAAACAGTGTTCTTGATTAGTCAGAGAAAAGTGCGGGGCACGGGGACGGATTCAATTATTTATTTATAGGAAGAGTTTCGTAATTTGTTTTTATATATTTTTTAAAATAATTGAATTAATCATTTAACACACGAAAATTATATTAAAAAAAAAAACATTGAACCGTCCTTTTGCTCCACCTGCATATTGTTTTTCCTGCGCTCATATAATTTTTCTCTGTTTCATTCTTTTAAAGTATGTAATTTAAAAGTATAAAATAATTTTTAAATTTCTGTAATTTAAAAGTACAAAATGATTTTTAGACTATGTAACTTATTTTTTTTTTTGAATTTTTTTTTATTTAAATAATCTAAAAGTTGAAAATAAATTTATAACTGTGTACTATTGCAATTTTTTTTTTTTAACAATTTTTAATTTTTGAAAGTTATTTGACTTCTAACTTATACAATCCAGAAGAGACGAAAGGATAATTCTATTTATACGAGTAAATAGGGATCCAGGAAGCAACTGCGAAAGTATGAAATCTAAAACAAAGATAGCCCAATTATTGTAACACGTGAGGCCCGATATTTGGAGTATAAGTGTCTCATTGTAATTGGATATAAGTAGAACATAATCCAGGCCATTTCTTCCTGCACCTACATAATTGTCTATATACTTTTATATTTTGAAATGTAGAATTAAAAATACAATTTCTCTTTTATATTTTCGATTATATATTTTAACATACAAAACAAAAAATGTATTATGATTGTTCGATATGTAATATAAATTTCTTATTTTGGATTATATTTTTTGAATACAATTTTTTTATTTGAGACAGTGCATTTCAAAATAAAAATAAAAAATAAATTTTGAATCATACATTCTAAAATATAAAATTTATATGTGTAACAGTATGCGTTTAATAAAATGATAATTTTAATTTTTTAAAATGAATATTTTCTTTTAATTAATAAAATTAAATCTGTCTCATATTTTATTAAAAATAAAATATTTATCAAAACTTAAATAAAAATTATGTCAATTAAAAATTAAATTTCTAAAATTAAAAATAGAGAATATTTTATAAATGAACAATTTAATTATTATTAAATTTTTTCTCTCGTCTTAAGAAAAAGAAAGTAATTTATACATGATTTAGCTATTCTATTTCTTATTTACAGAAAAATTATATTTTAAAATTCACTTTTTAACTTATAATTTTTATGTTTTTTATTTAAATTTTGGTAAATTTATATTTTTAAATAAAACGAGAAATGCCAATGTCACTCTAAAAGTAAAATAACAGTTATTAGCTGAAATAATAGTTAAAAATAGACAGCGGTTTTGAATGAATAGTAGTTGGTAAATAAAATCTAGATAGTTAATGTTAAAATTTAATTTAGATTTTAACTCACAAATTAATTATAAATTTTAATTAATATTAGAGATTATTTTAAAAATCAATAATTTATAAACTAATATGTAATTTAATTAATATAACAACTGATTATTTTGATATCTAAATTAATTGTTATTTAATGATTTTTTTAGTATATATCATATAAACTTTGATGAATATAAATGTGTTTAGAATGATTTTATATTGATATAACTTCTGTAAAATCATCAAAGTGATAACAATTTAGAAACTTTGTGTCATTCAAGGTCTTTGAACTTTTGTTGGATGTATATAAGGAAGGAGCACTTAAAAAATAATATTTTAATCCATTGACTTAGAATTTGGTGTCATAGGAGTATCGTAATAACAATTTAATGTAACCACCTGAATAACTGTCATTAAAATTATTAAATTCAATTTTAATCATATTTAAATTATCATCCAAGAAATTTTAAAATGTAACTACCTCTGAATAACTCGGAAGATTATAATTTAAAATAAAGAATACTTTCAATATTCAATCTTGTAACTGTATGCAAAATTTGAAATTGAAAGTCTACAAAACTTAAAGATGATTTGAAATTGCAAAAATGGTACAGTTTTTAAAAATAATGTCTCAGCAAATTGAAACGACTTAATTACGTGTCAGCAAATTGAAACGACTTAATTATGAAGAAGTCGTATCAAAATGACGAGACTTCTATTAAAATTAGATGAAGTCGTGCCAAAATAGCAAGACTTTAGTACAAAAAGTGAAATTGTTCCATCTTGATTCAACTTCAATTAACTTAATAATCTGTCTAAGCAAAATCGTGCCATGTTGGCACGACTTTAGTTTGGACAATTTATGAAGAAGTTGTCTCAATATGAGAAGACTCCAGTGTTAGAAAAATTTATAAAGAAGTTGTCCCAATATGGGAAGACTTCCGTGTCAGGAAAATTTCACTGCAGTTCAACTCAAATTATCAATTTTTAAACATGTGAGCCAAAATTAAATTGTTAAAATCGTGAAGATTATTGAAAATTCTATTTATAAACATTCTTATTTAGCTCGAGAATGTTTTCGTGCTTGTTCAGTAGAGCTAATTATCCTTATTTTAACATCTTTTTTTTATTATCTTTAAAATAAACACCTACTTTTTAACATATGCATGTCCCATGTCCTTTCAAAAATATTATTAGCCTACAATGTCGTCACAAATGCTCGAAAATATCAATCAAATACAACAATATGAGGATAATGATGATGACAATCCACCTCAAGCCCCTCATATTATACCTAGACGACAAAGAAGAAGACTTTGTGGCACAGGGTCCCATAGATAGCTTTTAAGCCATTTTGTGATGATGAACAAATCTTAATAATTTTTTTCACTGATTATGTTTTAGAGAATGTGTTTTATTATTTTATTTTTATTATTTAACTAAATTAAAAATATTTCATTTTTATAATTTTTTAATTTTCTGGTACTGAAGTCTTTCCATATTAGAATGATTTCTGCATAAATTTTCCTGATACTAAAGTCTTTCCATATTAAGACAACTTCTTCATAAATTGTCCAAAACTGAAGACATGACACGACTTTGCTTAAACAAATTATTATGTTAATTGATGTTGTATCAAGATGGGACGACTTCACTTTTTGTACCAAAGTCTTCCCAAAATGATAAAACTTAATAAAAGTCTTATCGTTTTGGAAGACTTCTTCGTAATAAAACCGTATCATATGATTTTTTTTTTTTCAAAAGTGCACTATTTTTGGAATTTCATATCTAAATTGTACTATAAATGTAAAAAAACCCGAGGTCAACATGCCTTGACAAAGTGATTGGCTCTAATGTGATAATATAACTCCACCCCACCATAAGACAATTGTAACTACAGTTGGTGAGTGATGAATGGTTAAACTAATTTCTGATTTAAAAAATTGTAGACAATACCATTCTACAAATTCATTATCCACTCAAGACAATTCCATTCTTCAGATTCATTATCCACTCAAGACAATTCCAACCTAAAACCTTTCCTATGAACATTCCAACCTAAAACACACTTGTGAACATTCCAGATTCATACACATTTGAAATTGACATGAATTTAAAGCAACAAGATATATACTAGTAAAAGTAGTTTGATCTATAAAGAGAAGGTGACTGAACAACAACAACAAAAGTACGTCGGATTACATCATCACTGGTGTTCATGTTTTGTCTTCCCCTAGCTTCCAGATAACAATATTCAATATATTATCAACATTCATGTGTGAGCTCAATGTAGCACCAGTAGCTGAGCCAAATCATATAAATTGTGAAGATCCTTGCATGTTTGATAGTTGCTGAAAATGACACATACCAATCTAGCAAGATAGATTTTAGAATTCTCAAGAAATTTGAGATTCAGATTGAAGTAAAATTTCAAAGTCTTAAAATTAAAAAAAGAAAAGATATATATAAATACCAATGAGACATGAGTCAAATCCATAGATAAAGGATTAAAACCACTCTTAACCCAAAGCCTTAAGATAATGAGTTTATGAACTTTCATCTTTATATAATGCTCAATTATTTCATTTTGACTCAATATGGAACTTAGACTCACACTTGAATTCTCAACACTAAGGTGGTGAATTTAGTGATATTTTTATAATTGGATTTTTTTCTCAGATTTGGTGGGACTTTTGGTTAGTTATTGGATATAATAGACATGGTTTAGGGTGAGATATCCTCTCGCAAGATCAAGATATCCGGAGAAGAGGAATTAAGAACCAAAAAAGAAAGAAAGAAAGAAGATTAGGAACATATTAATTTTGAAAATAATAAAGTAACCTTAATTTAAAGTTTCAAACACAAATTTGGAACATAAGTCAATGCAGTATTTAGAATGAAATAAGTTAACGACGGTGATTTTCATTTGAGTCTCTGGTCAAGTAATAACTCTTTCAAAAAGAATGTTGGTATTTTAAGGTTGTGAAGGGAATAGAGAAAATGTGTAGATAGTAGAGTGTGAAAGTTGTAGTTGGAAGAAGTATGTAGTTGTAGTAGTGAGAGTGGTGTGTTAGATGTGATCTTAGTTCTTGGCATTCATCAAATGATTGAGTACATGGGTATTTATAGACCTATAGAGTATTCTAGAAAGTGCTAGCCACAACTTGTGTGGAATGTTCTAGATTTTTGCCTATGTAGAATGTTCTTGATATTTTTCTTCATATCTTAGGCTTTTCTACTTTGTTCTAGAACTTTCATTACATTTCAATACTTTTATCTTATGATTTTCTAGATTCTTCTAGAATTTGCATTACATTTTAATAAAGAAACACTTTTTTCTATAAAAAAAATTACTAACTTTTTAATATCATAAAAGTTGTGGTCAAAATTTACTTGTGATCTCCTTATATAAATAATGGATGTGGGAAGTAATGACTAAACACAATTCTTTCCACCTTATTTAAACTAAAAGTTAAAGATTAAACTACGAAAGAAATAGTGAAGTAGGTGCTTCTTCAAGTCACATGCACAATTCAAATAACGCAAAAGTAAACAGTACATAGGTTAAAATGAGAGGTTCAAAGATTTAATTTTGTATCCAGTGATGTGCTTTCTTTCCCTCTATCCTTATTTTGCGTTAATTTCATAGAAACAAACACATCACGCATTCGCTATTCCGTCTTGGCATACAGTAAATCTGTGGATAGAAACAGAGGATAAGAGTTTGACAACATTTTCTGGTGTATAACCCCACTTGGGTGTAAACGTACTGATATTGTCAAAATACCACTGATTACATGTTATTTACTTCCACTTTTCTTTCACTTATATCCTAACAAAATTTAATATTCGTTGGATTTGCATATATCATAAACAGATTTCATACAAATGAGTTAAACTTAAATTCTAATTTTCACTATTTTAATGATAACATATATCATAAGTCTTAGTTTTAATGATAACATATATCATAAGTCTATGTCGTCTATCCAAGATCCATGCAAAACTTCTTATCCATTTTTGACGCAGGTGGCAATTCGCGTGAATTCTTAAAATAATAATATACTGCTAACGCGTCACAGTGTGAAATGGGCATAAATTTCAACTGGGTGTCGACTATCACTACACTAAACATATTTGTAGACCCTACTCGCAGAAACTTTAGTCTCATTTCTGATCATTACGGCGAATGGTTTAGACCGACTATGAGGATGTGTATTACTATTTAATATCCCTCTTGGTTTCTTATATGCTACCTTACAATCAACAAAAAAGAAGACTCGATAATACTCAAGGTATGGCATTTCAACTGTCACTCATTTGTTTGATCTCCACCATCGTGATTGCATTCATACTATGGAGAAAACAAAAGAAGACCCTTCTTCCACCAACTCCAATGGCCCTCCCCATCATTGGTCACCTCCACCTTCTCTCCACAATACCTCACCGAGATTTTCACGACCTCTCTATCCGTTATGGACCCATCATGCACCTTTTCCTCGGTTCAGTCCCTTGTGTGGTGGCTTCAACCGCAGAAGCCGCCAAAGAGTTCCACAAAACTCATGAATCCTCCTTCTTCAACCGCCCTGCTCAAACCTTGGCCATTGAGACCTTAACCTACGGCTTCCAAGGCTTCACCTTCGCACCTTACGGACCCTATTGGAAGTTCATGAAGAAACTGTGCATGTCTGAACTTCTCGGTGGCCACATGTTAGAGCAGCTCCTTCCCGTGAGGCAGCAAGAGAACAAGAGATTCATCCAACGTCTTCTCCAAAAAGGGGTGGCTGGTGAGGCCGTGGATTTTGGAGGAGAGTTGATGACACTCTCCAATAACATCGTCTCCAGAATGACTGTGGGTCACACCAGTACTGAAAAAGAGTTGACAAAGCTGGTGGCAGATGCCGCAGAGCTCCTGGGGCAGTTCAACATATCAGACTTCATTTGGTTCTTGAAGCGTTTCGATTTGCAGGGATTCAACGTGAGGCTCAAGAAAACTCGGGACAGGTTTGATGCTGTGTTGGACAGAATCATAAAGCAGCGTGAAGAGGAAAGAAGGAACAAGAAAGAAACCGGTGGAACACGTCCGTTTAAGGATATGCTTGATGTTTTGTTGGACATCTTCGAAGATGAGAGTTCTGAAATGAAACTAAACAAAGACAACATGAAGTCCTTCATCCTAGTAAGTATATGCAGTTTTTCTTTTTCATGCTTAAACGGGATAACAAATTTAAACTATTGCTTATAGCTGAATTTTCAGAAATAACGTTTAACAATTTTTGTTATCACAGTGGAAAACATAATAATTTCCAGTTTTATCGTGCAGGCGTCCATTCTTGATTCCTTTCATGCAAACATGACTAACATGTGTGTTTCTGATGACAATATTTAGGAAATATTTGTTGCTGGTACTGACTCAACTTCACTAACCATAGAATGGGCTATGTCGGAGTTAATAAACCATCCACATGTGTTGGAGAAGGCAAGGCTAGAAATAGATGCAGTGGTTGGAAAGAGTAGAATCGTAGAAGAATCAGACATTAAGAACCTTCCTTACCTGCAAGCCATTGTTAAAGAAACATTAAGGCTTCACCCACCTGTTCCGTTAAATCTTAGAGAGTCATCAACAAGTGAGGTGGTGTGTGGGTATAATATTCCGCCCAAAACTCGATTATTTATCAACATTTGGGCTGTTGGCAGAGACCCCAATCAGTGGAAAAATCCTCTTGAGTTCATGCCAGAGAGGTTTATTGATGAAAATGGGCGTAGTGAATTTGATGTTAGGGGACAAAGTTATAATCTTCTTCCTTTTGGAAGTGGGAGAAGAAGGTGCCCTGGTATTTCTCTAGCATTACATGTTGTGCATGTGAATCTAGGTGCACTGATTCAGTGTTTCCAGTTAAAGGTTAATGGTGGAGATGGCAAGGTGGACATGGAAGAAAAACCTGGCCTCACTCTTCCAAGGGCTCACCCCTTAATCTGTGTCCCTGTTCCAAGGCTTAACCCATTCCCTGCTATGTGACTTTTCTTAATAGAAACGTTCGTTTATTTGTCGCTTTCATATGATGTCATGTCGAAGAGGCAATAAGTTTTGTAGTTGTGTCTGGGTGGTGTTGTGTTGTTGTTTTCTCAGGCGTGGTTGTTGCAGCGGTGATTTCAGGGCTTTTTTCTATCTAGGTTCTTTTAAATTTAAATTTGTAAATATTGGCCTGTTCGATTTTTCTTGTAAATTAAGGTCGTCGCGGTGAAAGATGACATGTGAAGTCATCTTCTATCATACTTTTTTTTGTTTCAAAATCTAAGAAGTCGATTTCATTCATTTTAAAAATGAAATCGTTCATGTGCACGATAACTCCACTTGATCCTAATTTGAAAAAAAACATTCAACGGACCATTCTTACAAATTTGAATTTAAAAAAATCCTTAAATACACAAAAGCCTGATTTTGGAATGGGATCTCCTGTCCTTTATTGTTTCAGACAAAAATAATTATATTTTGAATAATAAATCTTTACGGTTTTATTTTAGGGTGGTTGTTCTAGTGATGATTTTAGAGTGATATCTTTTGTGCTTTATTATTTTAGACAAGAATAGTTATATTTTAAATAATAAATTTTTACGAAGTTTTTGGATGAATAATCTTTTAAGTGATTTTAAAATATTAAAAATAAAAAAATAAAAAATTATTTAAATGTTGATACTTAAAATTATAAAAGAAAAATATTAAAATTTATTAGTTAAAAAATTATTATCTTTTAAACAAAGGTGCACGTGTTATGCCCCATTTGGAATTTGTCAGTGTAACTGAATTTTTTCCAAACTTTCAAATATATTTTAATTCAGACGTTAATTTTTTTATACCGTTTTAAACGGTATTCTAAAATTAACATTTAAACTTAAACCACATTTCAAATATCTTAATACATCAGAACAAGTTTAACACGATAAGAATAAAATGATTATATTTATTTAATTTTAAAATTTGAAAACTAAATTATATAAAATTGTAATTCACATCAAATTTAAAAGCTAAAAATATATTTAATTTTATTATTAATTACGACAATGTTATTAATTTAATTTTAATTAAAAGATTTTATTCCCATCAATATTTCAAAAGGAATTGCTTATAATCATTATTTTTTTAAAAACTAATAACTAAAAAGCAATTTTTTTTCACAAATATAAGCAAGTTAGTTAAGCAAATGGATCAGGTATTACAAGAACCCCTAAATTAAATTTCCCTTTTAGTATGTGAAGGTTTTTCTAACATCTTACATAATATCTTGGTAGATGATTATAAATACTTTTGATTTAATCCATCAGTCGTGTCCACGTGTATCATATAATTTATAAATAGGGTTAAATACGTTTTTAGTCCTTCAAGTTTCAGTTTGAGTGAAATATGAAATTAGTCCATCTTCAAAATTTTCGACCAATTTAGTATTTAGTCTTTCATATTTAAAAATACATTAATTTAATTCTTTTAACTAAATTTTTTTAAGTTTATCTGACGTTTCAAGCACATTTCATGATAGTATTTGAATTGTTTACACCATTTGACACATATTCGCTTTAATGTTAACTTAAATATTATCATAAGAAGCGTTTAAAATGTCAAATAAATTTAACAAAATTCAATAAGAATGACTAAATTTACGTATTTCTAAAAATGAAAGACTAAATTGGTATAAAGTATCGAAAAAAGACTAATTTCAAAATTCACTTAAACTTGAAAGAGAAAAACAAATTTAACCCTTAAAAATAATTATATGCATTAATTAACTTCTTGATCTTGCAAATGTATATTAAAAAACAACTATCTCTTACATAAATCTTAATACACGAACAAATCAATAATTAACTATTAGTTAATAATTATTTCGGATTTATGAAAAGTTTCCACACCAACTACATTTTTTTAAGAAATATTTACCTCTACGTCATCCTATAGTTAGTAAAAAGAACATTTTTACAGCATTTATAAAATATTTAGAAATTAAGAAATTATGAGTTATTTTTATCAAAATATTTATGTTGTTACTTTCTTAAGTGATTTGGTAAAAGAATTTAATTTTACTTGAAAATCTTCTTTCTTTTTTCAATTTTTTATGAAAATACTTTTAAAATATTTGAAATTTTTGAATTACAAGTCGTTATGTGTACAGGAGCGGATCATAGCTTTGACAAAAGAGCCACGACTCTCCGACTTCTTTTATATATAATATATATATATATATATATATATATATATATATATATATATATATATATTTGTAAAAAAAAATATTTATATATTATTAATTTATTTATATTAATTTAGTTTAAAAAAGATTTTTTAAAATTTAAAACTCATGTTTTCTTTTCTATTATCATTTCTTTTACTTATTTATTTGATTTTTTTTCTCTTTTATGTCTTTATGTCTTTCTCTCTTTTTATTTCCATCTCAATTTTCATCATCAATTTTATTATTATTTTCAAAATCAAATTGCACTGTAGAAAAATTGAAGAGTTAGGAAACATTTTGGACCGAACAATTTTTTTTTAATAAGTTCATTTTTTTACCTTTTTTTTAAATAATATGTTTTCGTCTTATATGTGTTTTTGTTTATGCTCTAGGCATATCTCTATCTGGTAGAGATCATGAAATCATACTCTAATTGTTGATCAAACTTTTTTTTGTGTAGATAGAGCTTTATTTTAGGCTTTGAAGTTGTGTAAGTGAAGAGCAAAATTAGGAATCTACTTTTAGGTAAAGAAAATTAATCATTTAGAAGTTATTAGTTTTCTCAAAATATTGAGTCTTGGTTTTAAGATTTAATTTGGGATATTCATAATTTAATATTTTTTCTAAATAGATGAGAGGTGACAAATTTATATTAGAAAAATTATGATAAAGAGTAAAATAAATTGATTATTTTTTCAAGTGGAAGGCTTGTGATGAAGATGAAAAAAATGCATCTATGTCATTTTAACTTAAAAAATTTCATGAGCATCCAAAAATTGAAGAAAAAATGAAAACCAACTCTATAAGGTTCCTAAAATTATATATAATGAATTTGAAGAACTTGATCCGGGAAATGTAACTTTTTTTTAACATATTGTTGTTGATAATAAACTTTATGTTATTATTTCATATATATTATTGTCATATTTGTTGGATTCTATTGTCATGGGTGTTTGTTTTAAAAAAAAAATTATCTGAAGAAATGAAAACTTTTTTTAATTAGAAAAAATAATTTATATATAACAATTGTAAATATTTTCCTTACAATTTTTGTTAAAATTTCCCCATTGCCTATGTATTTGTATATCATAATCGTATGTCGTGGCATTAAGATATTAACTAAGAAATATATTGAAAAAATAAGATAATTTAATTTCACCAATACTTTTAGACATTACATTAAAAAACTAAAAAAAGTATTTTAAGTTTTGTAAAGTAATGTGCCTAAATCACATTGACATAAGAAATTGAGTTGAAATATAATAAATAAGGTATTCATGTTTTGTAGAGTAAAAATCTTGTTCAGTAAATGTGAGATAGTGCTCATAATTGTTATATTCATAAATTAAAAATCATGTGTAAATTATTGTTGTTATTACTTTTTAACAAAAAAAAGTGTGATAAAATATGATTAAAAAAATACAATGTCATTTTATATCATTAATAAATTATCAAATGTAATATAAGTGATAAATTTGAACTTTCAAAATTTACTACATATAAAGAAAACTTTATCAAATGAGGACAAATATAATGACGTTAACATTCTTAGTCTTGGTTTTATACATATTTTTTATATTAGACATATTTTTACACCAAAACCTTACGGTAATATTGTTATGGGTCTTTATTCTTATATAGTGTTTAACTTTGTCTTTTTTATCTGAGATGGAACTTTGACTCACATTTGGACTATTCCCATGATTAGGAATTAGTTTTATATGTGTTGAGCACTGCTTCATTTGTGATTCATTGATTGATTGATATCTGTATATTGCAGTAGAAGAAGATTATAATGTTTTCTTCGTCTGTTTTTCATTTCAGTTTTATATCATGGCTTTTGGTTTCCGCTTCTCTCCATCTGTGGACTGAGGTGTGCTCTGTTTCAGGTTTTTTTCTTCCCCCGTTTTTTTTTCTTTTGTTTTCGAAATGAATGTGTGAATGTTTACTGTGTGTTGCTGTTTTGTTTTTGTACTTACAATTTTTTAAACAATGTTTAAAAAAAAGTCTATACTGAACACGACTTCAGTTCAATCAAGTACAGAACAGAAGTCGTTCATACACCTACTGACTTTAGCTTAATCTAAAGTCGTTTCAAATCCTAGCAGTGTTAGTTTTATGGATAAACACACAAACCGTTGGAATGGGACACGCCACTTGCTTTTCACAGAAGTCGTACATGATCCATACGATTTACCCTATTCCATAAAGGTCAACTGCATATATTTGTGAATTACGGGAAAACTTGCCCCATATTTGTAAAAAAACCGAGCTTTATTTATTGTAGACCTACTCAACTTTTTTCTTATTTCTAATTTATATTTTCTTTATAACTTTTATTTCATTTCTGGTCCTTCTTGTTGTTTTTCTCTTTCTTTTTTCTTTTTTTTTTTTGAGTGATTCATTATTTAATAGTTGAATTCGACTTCTTAAGATATTAAAATCTCAAAATTTGGTTGTTGAGTTTGGGATGAAATTAGCATTTTGTCTTAAGATCTAATATCAAAGATCTAAGATATTGGAATAGAATTTTTCATAATAAGTATTGAAAACAACGAAGAAGAGGAAAGTTTTTATTCTTGACTTGATAAAATAAGATACATGTTAGGAATTCAAATGTGAGTCTAAGTTTCATATTGATTAGAAATGAAAAAATAAAATACCATATAAGGATCAATGCCCATAAACATATTTTTAAGATTTTGGATTGAGAGTGATGTCAGTACTTTATATAATTGAGCTCAGGTTTCACTTGTGTTTGTTTTCCTAGTGATATCCTTCCATATAAACCTAACTATGCATATTAATATTTATAATATTTTACTATTCGCATAGGACCATTTGTGATAATTGAGAAGGTTTCGGACTGTTTGATGTCTGTTTTCGTTTAATTTCCTCTATAGTCTTGAATCGAATTGGTTGAAATATTGCCATCAGTGGTGTCATTCCAGATAGAATATAAAACTGCATTTGTATTGAGGGAGGGAGAGTCCATGCACCACCAAAAAAAAAATATATTAAATTAACATTAAGAAATTTGATTTCATATTTTCAAAGAGAAAATATTAGAAGTGCATAAAATATTTTTACCCCAAACTAATATAAATTGCAAATTACTATATCACTAAGCCACCTAAAAATCAAGACATTCTGCAACTTGGTTAGAGTTTGGACTCTAAGAAAAGGACCCAAAACTCATCTATGGGTGCTGCTGGTGCTACCTTTTTGTGTTACATCATCTCCTTCTCCTTAGCCTTCATTATTTTGACTCTACTTTTCAAGTCCCTTAGCATTTTAAGAACCAAAAATGGCAGTGTTCGACCTCCACCAACTCCACCGTCGCTTCCCATCATCGGCCATCTCCACCTTGTGGGTTCCGTCGTACCAAAATCATTCCAAGTTCTGGCTCGCAAATATGGCCCTCTCATTCAGCTCCGTTTAGGTGCCTCAACATGCGTAGTTGTCTCCAACGCCCAAGTCGCCAAAGAAGTGATGAAAACGCATGACCTCAATTTCTGTCACCGGCCCCAGTTTGGATCCGCAGACAACTTCTTATACAAAGGTTCTTCTTTCGTCACTGCCCCCTATGGCCCTTATTGGCGCTTCATCAAGAAGCTTTGCGTTACTCAACTTCTCTCCACCACGCAGCTTCGGCGCTTCCGGCACATCCGAGAGCAGGAGATACAGAAGCTCTTGAAATCTCTTGCGGAGTGTTCCTCCGAAGGAAGGGACACGGATTTGAGCCGTGAACTCACTGTTTTGACCAACAACATCCTGTGTCGGATGGCCATGAGTACTAGCTGTTTGGACAACGTTAATGATGCCGAGGATATTCTTGGCCTGGTGAGGGAGTTCATGCACATCGGAGCTAAGTTGAGCATGGGTGAGGTGTTGGGACCTTTGGGAAAGTTGGACTTGTTTGGGTATGGGAAGAAGCTTGTTAGAACAGTTGGCAAATTCGATCGGGTTTTGGAGCGCATTTTAGAGGAACACGAAGTGAAAAACTTCGAAAGTGGAGACATGATGGATATTCTACTGCGAGTCCACAAAGATCCAAATGCTGAAATGAGGTTAACAAGGAATGATATCAAGGCCTTCTTCCTAGTAAGTTCTTATCTTTTGCCATGAATATTCACTTTTTTTTACGTAAAAGTGACTAAATTTTTGTTGTGTGAAGGATATTTTCCTAGCGGGAACAGACACGTCTTCAACAGCGTCCCAATGGGCCATGGCAGAAATCATGAGCAACCCAGGAGTGTTGAGGAAGGTGAGGGCAGAGATTGATGCAGTGGTGGGTAGTAGCAGGTTGGTCACTGAATCAGACCTTCAAAATCTACGTTATCTCGAAGCCATTGTGAAGGAAGTGCTAAGACTCCACCCAACGGCACCGTTTGCTCTGAGAGAATCAGCAGAGGACTGCACCATCAACGGCTATGATATAAAGGGCCAGACACGGATACTGATCAATGTGTACGCCATCATGCGGGACCCAGAAGCGTGGAGCAACCCAGAGGAGTTTATACCAGAAAGGTTCTTGGAAGACGGTGATGGGATGATAAATAGAATGAACGGTGGTGATTTCAGGTACCTTCCATTTGGGTCTGGGAGGAGGGGATGCCCTGGATCTTCCCTTGCCTTAACTGTCATACAAGTGACAGTTGCATCACTGATCCAATGTTTTCGATGGAAGACTAAAGATGGAGATAGGGTTTGTTTGGAAGAAGGGTCATCATTTTCTACAGGATTGGCAAAGCCACTTGTTTGTTACCCTGTCACTCGTTTTACTCCTTTTTAATTCTGCACTGCTGTTATCTCTGTCAAAAGTTCTTTTCTGTGAACTAAATAACTGCTCTTCTGTCAACCATGCCTTCCGCAGATTTTAATGTTTGCAAAAACATCATGTGTCATCTAAGTGTGATTCTTTTGAACATGTTCATAGTTTCTGCCAAATAATGTGTCTCATTGTGCTGTCATCAAGAAGCCAGCAGTTTTGAGATTGGTGGGAATAAGCTGCCAAACGAAAAAACCAAGAGGAAGATTGGGATCAACTGATTAAACAATATAGTAATCAATTAATTAACCAACTAAAAGGACAAATGAAAAGGAAACTTGGTTTTAAGTATTCATGCATTATTTATTTATCAAAAAATTATATTTTTACTCTCATTTTTCTCTCTCATTTTATACTTCTCGATGTTGTTTAGTGTGTTATTGATTCTTTTAAATAAAAAAGAGACTGATACATTAATTAATAATTCACACTAAATCACGTCAGAACTTAAAAGATAAAAGTAAAAAAATGAAAATTATAATATCATTGTCTTTATTTATTTTGGACTCTGATATTATAATAATTTTGACAACTTCTTTTTTAGATGATATATTTTAAATGATTTTAAAATATAACAAAATGAAAAAATAAAACAATAAAAAACAACTAAAATACTATCTGAGTTTATACGAGAAAATTATCAAAATTTAACGATTAATAAAATCATTTTCCTTATTTATTTTGGTGATAGCAAATTACCATATAATATTATTCAATTTCTTTTTTCTCAAACATGTGTACCTGAAGACAAATATGTTAATCAGTTTTATTTTTCAAACAGAAACAAGAATGATATCGAATACATAGTTACCAGTTCCATTATCTTTTTAGGACATGATATTTTGGAAAATTTTAACAAAATTTTACTTTTAAATCACACGAAATCTTTAAATTCCCTTTTCAAGTCGCATCAAATTTTTCTTTAATCCAAAAATTTGTTCTCACGTCGACATTATAAAATATTTGTCAAAAAAAACTGTCAAAAAATAATTTTTCACATTTTCATAAGTTTTTTACATTATATAAATAATATATTAATTGTCAATATCAATTACTAAATATAAATAAAGGCTACACAAAAAGAAAATTTAAGCAGCAAAAAATATTCGACCAACATAAAATAAAAATAAACAAATATAATACCTTAACCTTAGAAAAAATCCATATCCTATATATGTATGTAGCGTCTGAATACACTACCTTAGAATAAATCCATATCCTATATAATCCAATATAGGATAGCACAGGTTTTCAGGTTTGCACAATCAAATAATGAAGAGTTACATCTAAGATAATGCAATTCAACAGAACACTATGCAAGGATTTGATTTAGGATGAAGGCTATGACCGAATTGGGCTATATTTATTGAAAATAATTCTTACCTTATAAAAATATGTATGGTGTCTGAAATTTTTGTTTCATAATCCTGCACAGGTATAAGGTACAATCAATTTCTGAGTTAAACATTTATATTAGAGTTTTGTCATTTCTAAGTTGCATCAGAAGTGGCTTACACGTTTTTTCTTCGAAAAGTGGTTTATCATTTTGGACAAGCAGCAACAAACAGCTTACAAATTTGTTTATTAGAACGGCTACAAAAATTTATATATAATTTTTAGGGCATACTAGTTACCACTCCCAAATTCCTTCTTCAACTGATGTAAAGCAGAGAATTCCCTCTGTTAATTATTTACGTAGAAATTTAAATCTATACCTAACGAATTTTGTGTCGAATATGTTTCATGTTTTTGTGTAACCATTCTTCTATCCGAATGTCAAAGGTTAAACATTTAAAATAGGAAAATGTTAACAGGTGGATAATGGTTAAGAAATAATAAATATGTTTTGATATTATATTTTTATATTTGAAGTTGAAATAATTAAATATAGTAATTAAAATAGTATAAATGCACATAATAAATTTTATAAAAACAAAAATACTCTTTTAAATTTTTAGATAATAACTTACTTTATAAAACGAGGACTTTGAAAGTTTTAAAGTCTCAAAAATAAATTAATTAAGTCTCAAATTGATATTTTAATTGTTCTTTTTTTTTAACATTTTTAGATGTTTAACACTAATTTCTTTTTGGTTTTTCTGTCAATTTATACTTTCTTATTTTTCTAAAAAAATTTAAATATTTAACACTATTTTTTTGTTAATTTTTCTGTTAATTTATAATTTTTTATATTTAATAATATTTAGCTTTTAGCAACATTAAAATATAGTTATTTTATTATTTAATTTGTTTTTAACTTTTATTTGTGAACATTAAATAAAATATTAAATACACATGTACAATATTTATAGACATTTTTGTCCTTTAAAGAAAATAAAGTTACATTAATAATTATTAGGTTAGATTTTATTTAATATCATACTTATCTATATACTTTTGTAGGATCCAATGTATATTAATTATTCTTAAGACCCTTAAAATAAATATGGAATATAGTGGGATAAAGCCAAAGGTTGTTCCATTATTTTGAAGTGCTATGTAATTAAAGCATTATAAAAGTTAATAAACTATTTATTTTTTAATAACTTCAAAATAAATTTTAGTAGTAAAGTTTTCATTTTAATAATAATTATAACATCTAATCTTTTAATTAAATTTATATTGTTTATTGTCATAAAGAGAGGTGAATAGACTTATGTTTTCACAATTACCAACGATGCATCTTCGAGTCGGTTTGTTGGGGAGCGTTTCTAGGGATGGCAACGGAGCAGGATGGGAACGGGTTCGCTATCCCATATTCATTTCCGTAAAAAAAATTTATCAATATATCCAAACTTAACAGATATCAAACTTTTGTCTCATCTCCATCCTCATCCTCATCCCCACCGGTATAATCTCGTATTCATATCCGTACCTGTTTTTTTACTACTTTAATATTAATTTTAATTAATTTTTATAAAATAATAAAAATTACGGTAAAATAAAACATAATATTATCATATATTCAATAGTAGGAGAATGGTTGTTTCTTTGATATCAAATACTTTGAAATAAATTATAATTGTTTACATTTTAGATTAGAATACAATAAAATTCCATGAGAACCAAAACATTTATTAAATTTGCAAACATTAATGAAATCTAGTTGATAAAATTTAAAAATATTTTTAAAAAAATATAAAAGGAAAAAAATATTCAAATTAAAATATATTTTAAATGTTTGTTTACTTCAATTTTTTAAATTATAATGGATCTCTTTTTTATACACTAAGAAAAGTTATAATACATCACTTCATCAAAATGACGCAAAGAACAAATAATAAACATAATAATGAAATTTTAACATACATCTTGTATCTTTTGAACTTCAATATATGTTGGATGGTGATAAAATAATATTCATGGTAATTACATTAAATTTTTATATTATAGATGCGAATGAGTTTTATAACAAATCAAATAATTAAAAGAAATAAAAAATAAAAAATAGAAAACATATATATATATATATATATAAGGTTACTTAATTAATTGTGAATATTTTAATAATTTAAACGATGATGAAGATATGGCGGGGAGGGATATTATGGCGGGGATATGTATACCCTCATCCCCATCCCAGTTGAAAAAATCGGAGATTTCCCATACCCATACTCAGTCAATGCAGAGATTTCTCGTCAAAACGGGGATGGATTCGAACAATACCCACGAGGACGGATTTATTTGTCGTCTCTAAACGTTTGGGATCAATATTAAATTAAAATCGTCCGTCTTCATTTTGGGTCCCTTTCTTATATCCAATTGCTAAAAGTTAGAAATAAGCCGAAGGAAAAAAATAAAAGAATTGTGATGGCTTGATTGAATATTATAGTATTCAATTAACTATCAAACTAAAAAGAACAAATGGAAAACAAAATGGTTTTAATTATTCATGTTTTACTTTCGTGTGATGCAATCCAACTTATAACAGACGCAAATAAAAGTCAGCCATAGCAGATTAAACAAATACGAAATATTCTTCATACGATTTAATTACGATGAACTCGTCAAAATTCTGTACTTTTCACAACAAGGTAAAGATTATCTATGTAGCGAAAGTAGAATATAATCACTGCATAATGCTAAATAAAAAGGACACTGTCAATAAATCTCTCATGCATGATTGTATTCAGTTTCAAGCTGATAAAAGATAGGTGCAAGAAAATGAAAGCATACAGAATTCTCAGAAAGTTAAAACTATATCAGTCACTTTTAACAAGTACGTCAGCTGCTGCAAACCCATCAGGAGACATTTTTATTTGAAGCTGGACTTGGTCACAATGTCTTAGTCTGAGAACTGATACGTTGCCGGCCAGCAACATATAAATGTCCATTTCCAAAACAGATAAGAGCAGAAAACATAAACTACAAATTAAGAACCTTATTTTCCTTATATACGTTGCTAACCAGCATTTTTCATTTACTTGCGAAACATTCAAATCAAACATGGCTCATTACCAAGACTACATCCTTCTTGTCACCACATTTTTAGTCTCCACAATCGTGGTTCGAGCCATACTCAGCAGAAAACGAAACAAGACTAATCGACCACCAAGTCCACAAGCCTTACCCATCATTGGACATCTCCACCTTCTGGCTCCAATACCTCACCAGGCTCTTCACAAGCTATCTACTCGCTATGGACCCATAATGCACCTTTTCCTTGGCTCCGTGCCCTGTGTAGTGGCTTCCACACCAGAAGCTGCTAGAGAATTCCTAAAAACTCACGAAAACCATTTCTCCAACCGCCCGCAGAGTTCTGCAGTTGATTTTCTAACCTATGGCTCCCAGGACTTCTCTTTTGCGCCATATGGACCTTACTGGAAGTTCATGAAGAAAATATGCATGTCTGAACTTCTGGGGGGTTCCACTTTAACTCAGCTGCTTCCTGTGAGGAGACAAGAGACGTCAAGGTTTCTGAGGCTTATGCTCAGAAAAGGGAAGGCGGGTGAGGCTGTTGATGTCGGGGGAGAACTTTTGAGACTCTCGAATAACGTTGTGTCGAGGATGATTATGAGCCAAACATGTTCTGAAGATGACAGTGAAGCTGAAGAGGTGAGGAAGTTGGTGCAAGACACTGTTCTTCTCACGGGGAAGTTTAATGTGTCGGATTTCGTTTGGTTCTTTAAGAACTGGGATGTGCAGGGGTTCGGGAAAAGACTGAAGGAAATTCGGGACAGGTTTGACACCATGATGGAGAGAGCGATCAAGGAGCATCAAGAGGAAAGAAAGAGGAGAAAGGAAGTGGGAAGTGGAAGAGATGATGATGATGATCAAATCAAGGATCTACTTGATGTGTTATTGGACATACATGAAGATGAAAACTCTGACATTAAATTGACCAAAGAGAACATAAAGGCCTTCATCTTGGTAAGTCACTTTCTGTGACATTACATAATTGATTCTAGGTTCAGTACTGATTCTAACTGACAGCTGCAAGTGATTTTTATGTCGGATCCAAAATTTGTGGAACATGAGAAAACTGAAGATGTTCTTGTATAAATTTTGCAGGACGTATTCATGGCAGGAACAGACACTGCGGCCTTAACAATCGTATGGGCTCTGGCTGAGTTGATTAACCACCCAGATGTGATGGAGAGAGCAAGACAAGAGATTGATGATGTGATTGGAAGTGGTAGATTAGTGGAAGAATCAGACATTGTCAACCTTTCTTACCTACAAGCTATAGTGAAAGAAACGCTGAGGATTCACCCCACAGGTCCATTAATTGTTAGAGAATCATCTGAAAGTTGCACTATCTGGGGCTATGAGATTCCACCGAAGACTCAGTTGTTTGTTAATGTGTGGGCTATTGGTAGGGATCCCAACCACTGGGAGAACCCACTTGAGTTTAGACCAGAGAGGTTTCTTGGTGAAGAGGGAAGTGGTAAGAGCCAGTTAGATGTGAGGGGACAATATTTTCATCTGATTCCGTTTGGGAGTGGAAGAAGAGGGTGTCCTGGAACCTCACTGGCTTTGCAGGTTGTACAGACCAACCTTGCTGCTATGATTCAGTGCTTTGAATGGAAGGTTAAAGGAGTAAATGAGACTGTTGACATGGAAGAGAAACCTGGGTTAACTCTTTCAAGGCTTCATCCATTGCTTTGTGTTCCTGTGCCTAGGCTTAATCCTTTTCCTCCTCTGTGATACTCATCACACAAAAATCAAGATTGGGTCGGGAGAAAAGAAAACAAGAACTTCAAATTCACATTTTGGCTCATTCTTGTTTATCTGTAGTGTTCATATTCATCACCAAAAATTTCAGAGCCCGTCTATATATGCTTTTCAAAATGAAAAGGTTTATTCCAAAGTTACGTTGTTATTCAATTAGAATTAAGATTTCGTTCCAATTATACAATGTGTTGAAGTTTGATGTGACTCTAAGTTAAATATTGAGGTAGAAAATTGAGTATTACATGAAAAAGAAGATACATAATCTCATTTTCTTAAGAATTTAGGTTGGAGTAGTGTCAATTATTGCTGATGTATTTCTCCAATAAATCTATAGTTGAGACACATTATTTATGAACAACTAAACAAACTCTTAAAAGAACTATACCTAACTTTTCTCCTTGTTTCTAAGGGAATTTATTATGATGAGAGACTGACTTCTGTGATGCGTATTAATCACAAACCGGATCGTCCGTGTTACGGAATGATTTTAATATGGTTTTAAGTCAAAATTGGATTACTGCCAGTTATTTAAAGTTCAAAATGAAAATTTGAAGTCATAAGGATAAGGATATTTGCCTACTTTAATGAATTAAAAATTAAAAATGAATATGCCAGATGAGGCATTCTAGCCAAGCAAAAGTGAATTTTAAAGTGTATTCATAAGAAGTTAGTTCTCGAACAACATAAAATAAAATAGATACGCAATCCAAAGTAGACCTTACTCGCAGCAACTTGCCTTAGCCTCATTTCTGACAATTATGGCGGTTCTCAATTCAATGGACCTAGTTGCTCTCATCTGTCGTTAATGCTACATATTTTTCCATTTTAGTTAACTTTGAGAATCTATCTCCCATACCCCTAAGTCTATTTCTCAAATTCCTAACTTGCCCAAAAAAAAATCAAGCCAGTGCAAAGATCTGAAGTTGTAGATGAATAGTTTAGGCTCTGAAGATGTGTTTACTATTTAATATCCCTCTTTGTTTCTTATATGCTACCTCACAATCAACAAAAAAGAAGACTTGATAATACTCAAGGTATGGCATTTCAACTGTCACTGATTTGTTTGATCTCCACCGTCGTGATTGCATTCATACTACGGAGAAAACAAAAGAAGACCCTTCTTCCACCAACTCCAATGGCCCTCCCCATCATTGGTCACCTCCACCTTCTCTCCACAATACCTCACCGAGATTTTCACGACCTCTCTATCCGTTATGGACCCATCATGCACCTTTTCCTCGGTTCAGTCCCTTGTGTGGTGGCTTCAACCGCAGAAGCCGCCAAAGAGTTCCTCAAAACTCACGAATCCTCCTTCTCCAACCGCCTTGCTCAAACCGTCGCCATTGAGGCCTTAACCTACGGCTTCCAAGACTTTTTCTTCGCACCTGACGGACCCTATTGGAAGTTCATGAAGAAACTGTGCATGTCTGAACTTCTCGGTGGCCACATGTTAGAGCAGCTCCTTCCGGTGAGACAGCAAGAGAGCAAGAGGTTCATCCAACGCCTGCTCCAAAAAGGGGTGGCTGGTGAGGCCGTGGATTTTGGAGGAGAGTTGATGACACTCTCCAATAACACCGTCTCCATAATGACTGTGGGTCACACCAGTACTGAAAACGAGAAGGACGGTGAAGAGATGAGAAAGCTGGTGGCGGATTCCGCAGAGCTCGTGGGGAAGTTCAACATATCGGACTTCATTTGGTTCTTGAAGCGTTTCGATTTGCAGGGATTCAACGTGAGGCTCAAGAAAACTCGGGACAGGTTTGATGCTGTGTTGGACAGAATCATAAGGCAGCGTGAAGAGGAAAGAAGGAACAAGAAAGAAACCGGTGGAACACGTCCGTTTAAGGATATGCTTGATGTTTTGTTGGACATCTTCGAAGATGAGAGTTCTGAAATGAAACTAAACAAAGAGAACATTAAGGCCTTCATCCTGGTAAGTCAATGAAGGAAGTATATGCAGTTTTTTCATGCTTAATACCTTGTTATTTTTGTCTGATTCTCGGAATATCATATGACTTGATATATCAACGATTCTTTGGATATCAGAATTGTTATATATTATCTCTGTTTTGATCATTTTCTCTCATTAGCCTCGTCACCTTTCTGACTCAGGTTATGGATATAGTTTAATAAGTAGATTACCAGAAATAGTATGATTATTTATGACTAAGAATTCCTTTCATTCTTGATTTCCTTTCATGCAAACTGACATGTGTGTTTATAATGACAATATTTAGGACATATTTGTTGCTGGGACTGACACGACATCAATAACCATAGAATGGGCTCTGTCAGAGTTAATAAACCATCCACATGTGTTGGAGAAGGCAAGGCTAGAAATAGATGCAGTTGTTGGAAAGAGTAGAATCGTAGAAGAATCAGACATTAAGAACCTTCCTTACCTGCAAGCCATTGTTAAAGAAACACTTAGGCTTCACCCACCTGGTCCATTACTCACTAGAGAGTCATCAACAAGTGAAGTGGTGTGTGGGTATAATATTCCACCCAAAACTCGATTATTTATCAACATTTGGGCTATTGGCAGAGACCCCAATCAGTGGAAAAACCCTCTTGAGTTCATGCCAGAGAGGTTTATTGATGAAAATGGGCGTAGTGAATTTGATGTTAGGGGACAAAGTTATAATCTTCTTCCTTTTGGAAGTGGGAGAAGAAGGTGCCCCGGTATTTCTCTAGCATTACATGTTGTGCATGTGAATCTAGGTGCACTGATTCAGTGTTTCCAGTTAAAGGTTAATGGTGGAGATGGCAAGGTGGACATGGAAGAAAAACCTGGCCTCACTCTTCCAA